>Ga0208041_1002034_pt1 | contig 11499 bp, 9 predicted proteins | sample AD_SCU002_MetaG_FD_184453 | JGI IMG/M metagenome (GOLD analysis project Ga0208041, IMG submission 184453) | Active sludge microbial communities of municipal wastewater-treating anaerobic digesters from China - AD_SCU002_MetaG (SPAdes) (version 2) | ecosystem: Engineered > Bioreactor > Anaerobic >...
TCCGAAGCCTTGGAGGAAATTTAGCCAATCAGCTATGGTTTTCAGCCGCAGGCTGAAAAATCCCTTCGAAAAAGCGCCCTTTCTTTGGTTCATTTCTTTGGGCGTGCAAAGAAATGAACATAAAAAATCCCCCCATCATCAATCAAGTTATCACAAATCTGGTCCTGAGCATGGCACAGAAATCGGCGTTAGTGCGGTAAAAATTCACTCTCAAATTCTTATTTAAGTCATATTCAACATGTTAAAAAATAAACCCACACTAATTTTGCAGAGCGTCACAAGTCAGGAAAGTGAGTTGTACTACACGGACAGGGATAGGTGACCTGCTGGAATGGCTTTCGTCCTGTTTGGCTGAAAGATCCTGATCGGTTAGGGGAGAACCTGAATATTCTCAGGACATTAGGGATGTCCAATTTTTGGTTGGATCGACTGAAATTTTATTATCTTTACCGTGCCTGGTCTTCACTTTGTCCCATCCAGTAGTGGTAATCAGTCCACCCTGGTCCATGGACAAAGGGTTGTGATTTCATTATTGTTGCAGTTTAGGGAGAATTCATCACATGGGTATTTCAGATAACCAGGGGAGGATGCCGTATGCGCTCCTCCAGGCACTGGAAAACATTTTCCAGCATGCTGAAGATTGGGTATGGGCTGTGGATGATCAGTACAGGCTGATCTTCGCGAACAAAGCCTACCATGATGTCATGCATTTTCTACTAGGTCATAGTTTTGAGGTAGGGGAGGTTATCCTCAGCGATGAAAGCAAGGGCCATGAGAACATGGTATGGAAAGGGTACTTTGATCAGGTGCTCCGCGACGGGAGAATGCTGAAGATAGATACCACCTCTGATGTTGTGCCAGGTGGCGTCTTTATGGAATTCCATTTCAGCCCGCTTTACATAGAAGAATGGGAAACAAAGGGCGTTTTGGTGATCGGTAGGAATATCACCGAAAAACGCCGCCTTCAGAATGAACTGAATGATGCATTAAACCTGTTGAATGAAACAGAGCACTTAACCCATTCCGGCTCCTGGGATTATGATCTGAACACCCAGCAGATGAAGTGGAGTCCTGAGTTGTTTCGTCTGCATGGATGGCCCCCCGGAAACACTTTACTGCTTGGATTGCCGGATTTGCAGGAAATCATTAAGGGATATGATGCTGCCACAAGGGAAGCGCTAACAGCGTTTTTTAATGGGCCACTGATTCATCATCAAACATTTTCAATAACAGGCACGTACACCTCCTCTGCAGGTTTGAAGCGTTGGCATACCATACAGGGAAAAGCACGCATATGTGATCCGGATGAAAACCGGGTTGTCGGTTCGATCCAGGATATCACTGAGTCTCAGATGTACCGGTTCCGGTTGAAAGCGCAGGAAGAGCGCTACCGCAAGATCATCGACAAAGCAGCCGAAATGGTATTCCTGAGTGATCTTGATGGAAACTTTTGCGATGTGAATGAAGCGGTAGAACGTAACCTGGGGTATACACGCGAGGAGCTTCTTCAGATGAAAGTGCCTGATATTGATCCGGATGTGCTGGCCAGGCAGGATAAGGAGCTTAAGTGGGACAGACTTGAAGAAGGCAGAGAGGTGAGATTTGAAGTGGTGCACAAGCGGAAAGACGGGACCTTCTACCCGGCTGATATCAGCCTGGTGAAAGTAAGCCTGGATGGAACACCCTACATTCTGAGCATTGTCCGGGATATCACGGATGAAAAAGCGCAGAAGCAGGCCCTGCTGGAAAAGAATATCCATCTTCAGCAGGCAATACAGGAGAAACAACGTCTCCTTTCCATCCTGGCACATGACCTCAGGGCACCCTTCAGTACCTTCCTGAATACTGTCGATATTCTCTCCAAAGATTGGAGTCTGATGGCTGAAGATGAACGGCAAACCAGTATTCGACAGATGAGGTCCAATGCCAGCGCGCTTTATCAGTTGCTGGAAAACCTGCTTGAATGGAGCTCCATCAGAAGGGGAAAATTCACATTTCGACCGGAACCAGTATCGATCTTGTATGCGGTGAACAGTGTGATTGACTTCCATACCGAACAACTTCGGAAGAAGGAAATTCAGTTACAGGTAAGTATCCCTGAGGACATGCACCTCCAGGCTGATTTACATGCCTTCTCGTCTATCCTTCGAAATCTTTTGCATAATGCCATCAAATTTACTCCTAAAGGAGGCCAGGTCAGTATCGCTGTCGAAAAGTCAGAGGCCGGTGGTACCAGGATACATATTCAGGATAGTGGCATAGGTATGGATGAAGCTTTTATCAGGAATCTGTTCAATCCCTTGTCACAAATAAGGCGGTTGGGAACGGAAGGAGAACCTACGACCGGGTTGGGCCTGCTGTTATGCAAGGAAATGGCAGATCTGCATGGATGGGACCTTCAGGTATCTAGTCAAACCGGACTGGGTAGCTGTTTTACAATCTTTGTGCCTTCGCAACAGGATGAAGCGGAGGATCCAAGATTCTGACCTCTGGTTGGTGGCTTATCTCACAATCAATTTACTGCTCCGGGTGCAGGTAACGCCTTCATTATTATAATTTAATTTTATATGATACAAACCTGCATGAAATGCAGCGCAGTTCAGGTCAATCACATGCCGGCCGGATGAGAAGTGCTGATCCGCAAGGGTGGCAAGCTGCTGCCCTAATGCATCCAGTACTTCAATGCGGACCCAACCATCATTCTTCAGCTGGAAAGCCAACGTTGTTAGCTCCCGTGCAGGATTGGGCCGCAAGGGTTCAAGGAGGACCAACGGCTGCAATGATAGCAGAGCAGGAATTGACAATGCGGGCAAAGATTTTTCTGTTTCGTCTTCGATACCAGATGAAGATGCCATTGTCATGAACCAGGGTTGCCGGTTGAAGTCGTCAGACGGCCGTTTCAATAACATCCTGAGTTGAAGCAACAAATCGCCTTTGGCCAAGTTCTGCTCCAGGTAACGATACCATGCTATCCGGATCTGGCCTTCATCGATCTCATATACCAGGTTGCCGTAGGGCTCCATGATTACCACCTCCCTGATTTCAACGTAGTCATGGGGGTAATGCATGATGAGCGACAGGGCAGCCATGCTCAGCGGTTCAGTCACATAAACCGGAAGCATAATTTCCTCCTCCATGGAGATGTCCAATATCCTGTCCCTGGCGAGGATCCGGGCCGCTTCCCGCTTGGATGCTGGATTATAAGAAGCATTGACATCACCGTAAACCAGGACCTGGACATCTTGTTGAACCAGGGCTCCCCCAGGCAGGAGGACGTCATGAGATGTAAAGACCCAGTCACCTGCCGGGTAGGCGCTGGCTGATCCGACAAAGCGACTTGCGATCAGCAAGGCATCCGAGGTATTCAGGTTGTTGCTGCCATTCACATCGCCTGCCAGATAGTGGATACCGGTAAGGGTGATGGTTTGTACAAAATGCTTCAAGACCTCCAGGGCATCGGAGGCATTGGCCGGTCCATGCGGCCAGGGCAGTGTCGTCCTGGCGGTAAGCCGGTAAGATCCGGGCATGGCCGTGAAAGTGTATTCCCCGGCAGTATTGCTTATACAGGAATCCAGGATCTGTCCACTCTGCTTCAGCAGTACCTGCATCCCCGGCATGGGTGATCCCAGGCCATTGGCATACAGCACCCTTCCTTGCAGTATCCCGAGCGTACCTGGCAGGGTATCGACACTGATACTGTTGGTTGCTGATGCTGTACAGCCTGCATTGTTGGTGTAAGTGTAGGTGAGTAAGTGCGTGCCTGATCCGGCAAGAGCAGGGTCAAATTGTTGGCCAATGACACCGGCGCCACTGTAGGTTCCTCCGGCAGGTTGTCCGCCGCTGAGCATGATGGCCGGCGATCCCGGCAATATGTTGGGGAGCGAAACAGGCCAGCTAACAACTGGCAACGCATGCACATCGATCGTATTTACAGTACCGTTGGTGCAGCCGTTCCCATCCGTGTAAGTGTATGTGAGTGAGTGCGTTCCAACACCAGCGGATGAAGCATTGAAAGTGTTTCCGCTCACCCCCGTACCGGTGTATGTTCCCCCGGCCGGACTGCCTCCGCTGAGCGGATAGGATGTGGCGGTGATGCACTGCCCTGTCAGGGCTGTATTCCAGCTTACAATAGGTAGATTGTAAACCTGAATGCTGTTGGTGGCGCTTGCATTGCAGCCGTTCCCATCCGTGTAAGTGTATGTGAGTGAGTGCGTTCCAACACCAGCGGATGAAGCATTGAAAATACTCCCGTTCACCCCCGGGCCGCTGTACGTACCCCCGGCCGGACTACCCCCGCTGAGCGAATAAGATGTGGCGGTGATGCACTGCCCTGCCAGGGCTGTATTCCAGCTTACAATGGGTGTGTTGTACACCTGAATACTCCTGGTCACACTGGCTGTGCAGCCGTTCCCATCCGTGTAAGTATATGTGAGCGAATGCGTTCCGACACCAGCGGATGAAGCATTGAAAGTGTTTCCGCTAACCCCTGGGCCTGTGTAGGTTCCACCGGCCGGACTGCCCCCGCTGAGTGGATAAGATGTGGCGGTGATGCATTGCCCTGCCAGAGCTGTATTCCAGCTTACAATGGGTGTGTTGTACACCTGAATACTCCTGGTCACACTGGCTGTGCAGCCGTTCCCATCCGTGTAAGTGTATGTGAGCGAGTGCGTCCCAACCCCAGCGTTTGAAGCATTGAAAGTGTTTCCGCTCACTCCCGGACCGCTGTATGTTCCTCCGGCCGGACTGCCCCCGCTGAGCGAATAGGATGTGGCAGTGATGCATTGCCCTGTCAGGGCTGTATTCCAGCTTACAATGGGTGTGTTGTACACCTGAATACTCCTGGTCACACTGGCTGTGCATCCGTTCCCATCCGTGTAAGTATATGTGAGCGAATGCGTTCCAACACCAGCGGATGAAGCATTGAAAGTGTTTCCGCTCACCCCCGGGCCGCTGTACGTACCCCCGGCCGGACTGCCCCCGCTGAGCGGATAGGATGTGGCAGTGACACACTGGGCCGAAAGAGGTGTATTCCATGCAACGACCGGCAGTGGGTGAACCGTGACCATTCTCGTCGCCAGGTTGGTACAGCCATTTCCATCTGTATAAAAATATTGCAGCGAATGTGTTCCTGCCCCGGCACTGGAAGGGTAAAAAACACCCCCAATGACCCCTTGTCCACCATAGGTGCCGCCGGCCGGACTGCCGCCAACCAGTGTCAAAGGATTTGCGTTAATGCAGGCAGAACTGAAAGTGCTGCTCCAGCTGACGCTAGGCAATGGATTGATAGTTAGTGTTATACTGGATGTAGCTGATTGGGATCCGTCGCTCAGGGTGACCGTATATGTCGTTGTTACGGCAGGTGTTACCTGGGGTGCCTGCTGGCTGGACGAAAATGCCGGGGGATTGGAGGACCATGCATATGCATACCCCGCCGGATTACCACCTGCCGGTGTCGCCATGAGCTGGGCCGTCTGCCCATAGCATACTGCCGGAGGTTGCACAGAGGCCGTCACAGCCAGTGTGGGTGCCTGTGCCGGGCAGTTGAGGTGGAAAACATGCGTGCCGCTGGTGTTGTTCTCATCATCCAGCAAGATGTAATAAGTAGTGCCAGCCACCCATGACATGCTGCCATAGGTGCCCGGGACCAGGATATCATCGATGCAGGTCCAGCCGCCGGAGGCACAGCTTCCCGCTTTCCACATATAATCGACATAGCCGCTGGCCGAGGTAACCTGCAGACTGTAGGTGCCCGTGGTGGGCGCCGTAAACTGATAGACCTGCTCGATACCCGGGCTGGTATACCCACAGGGATTGGTGGAGCTGGTAAACCAGAGTCCCGTGCCACCGCCGGAATAGCTGACAGCGTTGGAGGAGCCGCAACCCGCTATTGTTATGACATTGCTGCAGGGATCCGTCGTACTGCAATTGGAGCGGTAGGCAGCGATCACATCCTTGATCTGGCGCAGGTTGCGGGCATTATCGCCATCTGTAGCATGGCCGGTGGCAACCCCCTGGTAATTTATGGACGGGTTGGAAAAATGAGGAACACGGGAATGCGTCACCCCATCGGCGAAATAAGATCCCGACTCATAGGTCATGACAGAACAGTACTTCCCATTGTTGGTGCCCGTCCATCGCCACCCCGCTGAATACGTGTACAAACCCGGCCCCGGTTGCGTCGTTTGCTGTTTGTGATGATGACAGCCCATGTTGTGGGCGATCTCATGGACGGCAGTGAAGGTCCAGCTCGCCTGTTGTACGCGTGTCAGCGAAAAGGCGTAGGATGGGGAGCCTGAGGTTGTGTTCAGCAGCCAGGCGATGCCGCCCGTGAAGCTGACCTGTTCCAGCAGGACCACCATATCGGCGCAATAGGCATCGCGCAGGACATGGACCGTATCCATATACCCGTCGTTGTTGAAGGTGAGGCGGTCGAGGTCGCTGCTGTTGTTCAGTTCTGTATAGGCGACCTGCGTGGCATGGACCACTTGCAGCGTGATTTCCGTATTACTGTTGTCGAGGGCCGTCTGACCCTTGGCCATCATCAGCGCGATGGTGTTCTGAATACTCGTTTCGTTTGTCGCCGACCAGCTGGCCGCAGCTGGCGTATAGACCACCAGCACCGTGATCGTCGTCTGGGCCTTGCCGCCATCCTGAAGAGATGGGGCGCTCGGGGCCGGTATTTCCTGTGCAGGTTCCTGGTTTTTTTCCGGCCTGCCTTCACCCGCATTGTCCGGCGGTATGGGTAGGGGAGCACTGCCTTCCAGCGCCCGGTCCTTATGGGGATCCTGCTGATACAGATAATATTGGGATGATTCCGGATCCTGCCATGAGCGCAGCAGCCTGCCTTCCTCCGGGATATCCAGTTGGATCAGGCTATTCCCCTCATAGGTCGACATATAAAACCAGGCGTAATCGTATTCCAGCACCTTCGCCCGGATCACCCAGGCCTGGTTGACATCCAGGTAGGCCCGGTCGACGCAGGCACGAACCTGCAATTGTTCCATGACCTGCAGGGCGATGGTATCACCCGGCCGCAGCCGGTTTTGCGCCTGCAAAGCGGGGTTGATCTCAAAGCCTTCCGCCCTGAGCGCTCTTTCTTTGAGCGGTGCATGCCCCATTTCTGACACATCCACCATTACGGTTCTGGTATCCGGCTTGTAAAGCGGATAAAGGGTATGTTGGGTCATCCCACTCAGTCCCAGGCAACTGATGAGGATCATCAAGCATATTCGCATCTGCATCACCGTTATTTAGGTCCCCGGCTGCACGGCCGGTTTGACGGGCAGGACAGCGCGTTAAAGATAGATTTTTCTCGTCACATCAGGAGTCCGTCTCCCTGTTCCTCTTCCTCTTCCTGTTCCTCTTCCTGTTCCTCTTCCTGTTCCTCTTCCTGTTCCTCTTCCTCTTCCTCTTCCTCTTCCTCTTCCTCTTCCTGTTCCTCTTCCTGTTCCTCTCCCTGTTCCTCTCTCATGAACGACCTTCTGCCTAACCAAACCTTATCTTTTAATTAATACGCCAGGTAACCCCTTGGGGGTTGGGGGGAGCTTCTCACTCTTGCGGATATTCAGATTCTGCGATTAAGGTAGTAATCAATTTGTTGTGTCAATAGGCAAATTGCCTCATAAAAACATCAAAAAAAACATCACCTATAAGAGACTCAAACTGACTCATGCTCTTTGTGTTTATAAAAATGATGATCAGCTAAAAAGAAACCTGTAACTTCAATTTTCTATTCGAATCTTGTTACTATTTCTTGAGATATTTTGTCTCCAATATTCCTTAGTATGATTGCTTGAAGTTCATCCGGGGACTTTAGGTTTGTTCGCGCTGTGAATAGTTCTTGATTTACCCTAGACGCGCTTACCAAATAGGCACTAACAGCTCCCAATATGCCTTCACCACTTGCAGCGCCGGGATCTGTCAGGTAAAGTTTGCTTCGATCACCTTGATATCTGGCATAACGAACGTTATCACTGTCACGAGATGAAACAATATTTGACTTAACTATTCTCCCTGTTTCTACCTCAATTATTTGATATTGTGCTTCAAAAGTAACATTACTTGTGCCTTGGTATAAAGTGAAACGTACTGGTCTTCCACGTGGTTGTTGTTTTCCATCAATACTTACATGATATAGTTCAAAAGCATCCATCTCTTGTGGTAGAATTTGGCCTCCATCTACAATGACATTCGTAACACTTCCTATTACCACATAATGAAGTCCTAATAATTTTCCTGCTCGAGCTGCTGAAGAAGCATCAACATTGCCTGAATGCGAAAATCTTATTTCATTAAGAAGTCTATCCAGATTTTGACGGTCTATTACATCAATAAATGGCGATCTATTATTAGCTAAGCTATTGATCAGGTAACTATATAGAGTTCCATTAGCTCCATAAACTCTTGTGTTATTATAAAATTCAAATATACCGATGCGTACTTTGCCCTTCTCTATTGCACTTTTTTGTAATTGTTCAGCATTCTTATAGCCTCTAACTATGTCTAAACAACGCTGGAATTCTTTGTAGGCCCTCCTGAAATCATTAGATTGATAACTACTTAATCCGCTTTGATAAAGTTGTTCAGCTTCGGCTGTCCTTTGTTTATTTTCTGCCTGAGATATTAATTTTCTAACGTCCTTATAATTTGAGTTATATTCTTGAGTCTTTTTAAAATTGCTTATAGCAGAACTGAACCTATCATTGTTTAAGTCATTTAAGCCCTTTATGTAAAAATCTTCAGCAAGAGAATTTTTTAAGTTTTGTTGTTTCGTTAAATAACTACTGGGTATGTCTGTTCTAATGTTAAATCCTGAATAACTACCAATAAACGTTTCAATAGAAACCATAGTTGCGTGAGCACGGAAATAGTCTTTTTGATTATAAAATCTATCAAACACATCAAGTTGCTCTTTTATAAATGCATCAGATGCATTTTGAAGACCAGCAAATGCTTTTATATTATTTGGGGAGTTGCGCAAAGCTGAACTATATTCACTAGCTGCTCGCTGAAAATTTCTTTGAGCCATCATAAGCTCTGCATTGCTTATGTGATTCGCTGTTTTGCAACTTCCTAAAACTAGGATCAACGTTAATGTAAATCGGGTTGTTGTTTTAAGTTTCATCATGGTTTCAGTAATTAATGAGCAAAGGGATAATCATAGCCTAGGCTGCGGATAGGGTTTTGTTTTCATCAAGATCCAATCTCTTGCATTTTTTATCCTCATAGGTCATTGATAGTTTGCCAATATTGTACATGCGGTGGATTTTGTATTCGCTTATTCTGATATAAGCCTTCTTTGCATCAATAAAAATATGACCCGTACATACCTTTCCCATGTTCTGGTGACCTTATTGTATGGAAATCCAGGATTTGTTTATGAAAAGTCAGAATTTGGGGATAGATAGCTGTCATACTGCCTTGAGCCGATATATACCAATTCCACTTGAGCTCCAAAATGGCGTTGACTAGCTGCCTTTTAGCATTATAGCATGTTCTATTGTGTCTTAGCCCCCTAAATAGTTGGACAAAAAAAAAGAAAAGAGATAAGTCCAACTTAAATTTGGGAATATGAAGAAGAGAAGAACATTTTCGATTGAAGAGAAATTGTCTCTGCTTCGTGAACCAGAGAGCAATGGCATTACTGAGACCTGCCGCCGCCACGATTTGTCGCACAGCGTTTTCAACCGCTGGAAGTATAAGTTCCATCAGGAGGGCGTTGAGGGTCTGAAACCGGGGTATCCCAAAGTTGATCCGGAGGTGCGGAGGCTGGAAGACGAAAACCGAAGGCTAAAGAAGATCATTGGCGATCTGCAACTGGAGCTGGAAGTGAAAGGTGAGCTGCTAAAAAAAACTCCTATAGGAACCAGGAGAAAGTAGAGCTGGCCAGGGAGTACAGCAATAAGTGCCCCAAACGCAAGGTTTTGCAGTGGTTGGATCTTCCGCATAGCGTCTATTATTATCGCAAAAAGACGAGTAAACCCGGGAGAAAGCCAAGCACTCATACACAGTGGGGCTCGTTGTCGATTGAGAATCAGGGTAACCCTCCGGCGAACTGCATCTTGTCAGCTTGAAATCGCAGGCTGAATTTTGTCTTAAAAACATCATGGTCTCAAAAATCAGGCAGGAGCGCATGTTCGAGCTGGTTGAGCTTTGGCAGCAGAGTGGAGAATCGGCAAAGTCTTTCGTGGCGCATCATGGCATAGCGCTTTCAAAATTTCTTTACTGGAGAAAGAAGTATCGTGATCAGCAGCCATCATCAGGCAGTGGGTCATTCATCGAGTTGCGTACCGCAATGAGCGCGGATATTCGTCTGCGTTACCCCAACGGAGTCGAGCTACTGCTACCGGTGAACACCCCGGCAGGGAAGATCAGGGAATTGATCAGCCTTTACTAAGGCAAATGTTTTCGATTGCTTCCGCTCGCTACTTTGTCTTTGGCGAGCCGACCGACATGCGCAAGAGCTTCGATGGTCTTGGCGGGTTGGGGACCAATCGCCTGGGACAAGACCCCATGAACGGGGACGTGTTCATCTTCATCAACCGGCCCCGCAATCGCATCAAGATGCTGCGCTGGGAGCCGGGTGGTTACGTGTTGTTCTACAAGCGGCTCGAGAAAGGCACCTTTGCACTGCCCGGATGGGAAAAACTGCGATCAGGGATGGCTGTGGATTACACGGAACTGGTTATGATAATCACTGGTATTTCGTTGAAAAATGCAAGAAGAAAGGAAAGATTTTTACCACCATAACACGTGGATAAATTGTCTCTAAATGTACATGGATCAATGACTTAAATGGGTATATTTGATTCATGGCAAGCACGGAAACCATCACCATAAGCAAAGCGGAGTACAATCGTTTTCTGGCGATGGAAACCGAGTTGGGTTATCTAAAAATCCAGCTTGATCAGCTAAAAGGAAAACTGTTCGGTGCCAAGAGCGAGAAGTTCATCCCCAGCGATCCAGCCCAGGGAAGCCTCATCGAGGTAGAACCCGTGGCAGTTGAGGAAAAAACCAGGCAACAGGTCTCTCATACCCGTGAAGTATCCAAGGAGAAGAAGCAGCCCCTTCGACTGGAGCTTCCCGCTCACCTGGAAAGGGTTGAAGAGGTTATCGAACCGGCTGATTTGCCCCAGGGGGTGAAAAAGATTGGAGAAGTCGTCACAGAGGTGTTGGAGTTCAAACCAGGCAAGTTCTTCGTTCGCCGCATCATACGCCCCAAGTAACTGATCAGCATCACGGATGAGCAAACCGAGATCCGCGTGGCAGAACTCCCCAGCCTACCCATACCCAAGGGCAATGCTGCAGCCAGCCTGATCGCCTGGATACTGGTGAGCAAGTTCGTGGATCACCTGCCATTCTATCGTCAGCGCCAGATGTTCAAGCGCCAGCAGGTAGAACTCCCCGAGAGCACCCTGGGAGGTTGGTTCAGCGCTGGTTGCCATTTGCTCGACCCCATGTATGAGGCACTCAAAAAGCGGCTACTGGAAACAGATTACC
>Ga0208041_1002037_pt1 | contig 11488 bp, 10 predicted proteins | sample AD_SCU002_MetaG_FD_184453 | JGI IMG/M metagenome (GOLD analysis project Ga0208041, IMG submission 184453) | Active sludge microbial communities of municipal wastewater-treating anaerobic digesters from China - AD_SCU002_MetaG (SPAdes) (version 2) | ecosystem: Engineered > Bioreactor > Anaerobic...
TGCATCCAGAATACCCCAAAGCCCTTCTTCTTCGTCACCGTCTCCAGTACAGCCGCCTCGTTGGCATGGCTTCGGAACGGATCGCCGGACACTTCTCCACGAGGCGGAAGAGCGGGGCCAAGACCGCCTCCCCGATGGCGACTCGAGAGAGGGAGAGCAGCGGCATGAAAAAACGCCCCGCATCAGGAGCATGAGCACCAGATAGGATAAAGAGGAGCCACGGCGGGTGAACGAAAAAAAGTACGAAAGGTACCGTCTGTGATCACAGACCTGCAAAAGACGCGAATCGCAGCTTCGAATCCAGCTCTACGAGCGCCTCTCGTAAGGCGATCCATTGGTCCAGCGCGAAGCCGTACACCGCAATATACTCGACCTTGGTGCACAGTGACTTAAAAAGGGGCTTGCCCATTCCTAACCTTTACTACTCTCGGCATATGGTAGCTCTGGCAAACCGAGTTCCTTTAGAAATTTATTATGGTTCTTGGTGGTTTCGGAGATCTGACCTGACAGATTGGTGAGTTCTGTATACACCTGCGCTAAATCCACACTCTCCTCTGGTTCGGCGGTGCTGACATAGCGCGAGATATTGAGATTGAAGTCGTGTTTCTTGATCTCCTCCATGGATACCCGGCGGGAGTAGCGCTCTTCTTCCTTGCGGTACTGATACGTTTCGATGATCTTTTCAATATGTTCAGGAAGCAGCACGTTCTGCCGTTTGCCATTTTCGAAATGTTCGCTGGCATTGATAAATAAAACGTCATCGTATTTTTTGCACTTTTTCAGCACCAGGATGCACACCGGGATACCGGTGGAATAGAATAGCTTGGCTGGAAGACCTATGACAGTATCAATATTGCCATCAATTAAAAGTTTTTTACGGATTTTTGCCTCTACACCGCCGCGAAACAGCACTCCATGGGGCAGGATGATAGCCATGGTGCCCTCACGGTGCAAAAAGTGGAAACCGTGCAGCAGAAAGGCGAAATCGGCGGCGGATTTGGGCGCAAGCCCATAGCCCTTGAAGCGAAAATCCTCGGCCAGTGCCTCGCTTGGCTCCCAGCGGTAGCTGAATGGCGGATTGACCACCACCGCGTCAAACTCAATCTTTTTGGCAGGATTCTCTTCACGAAGGATGTTCCAGTCGTTGAGAAGAGAATCTCCGTGATAAATCTCGAATTCCGTATCTCGCACCTCGTGCAGCAGCATGTTCATGCGCGCTAGGTTGTAGGTGGTGATGTTCTTTTCCTGCCCGTAGAGCTTGCCCACGCCGTTCTTGCCCATCTGCCTGCGCACATTGAGCAGCAGCGAACCGGAGCCGCAGGCTAAATCCAAAATTCGATTGAGCTTCTGTTTTTTCCCCGTGGTCGGTTCCTGGCTGTCCAAGGCCACGATCCCCGAGAGGATGCTGGAGATCTGTTGCGGGGTGTAGAACTCCCCGGCTTTTTTGCCTGATCCTGCGGCAAACTGGCCAATAAGATATTCATAGGCATCGCCAAGCAGGTCACGGTCTGAGGGGAATTCCCCAAGCCCTTTGACGATTTCCTGAATGATTGTGCAGAGCCGCGCATTGCACGCTTTGTAATCTTTACCCAGTTTTTCCGAATCGAGATTGATCTCCGAAAACAGCCCCTGAAAATTGCTGGAAAAAGATTCATTCTCGATAAACTTGAAGCCGTTTTGCAGGGTATGCAGCAACTCACCATCCTGCGTGCGCGCCATTTCCGCAATACTGCTCCATAAATACTCAGGCTTTATGACATAATGCACCTTGCGGCGCATAACCGCTTCAAATTCCTTGATATCGTCCGGATTCTTTGCATACCATACAGCAAGAGGCGGGCGGCGGTCATCTCTGTTCAACAGTGGCCAGTCCACGCCCAGTTCTTTTTGAGCCGCATTCTCGTAGGTGTCCGAGAGGTAACGCAAAAACAAAAAGGAAAGCATATAGTCGCGGAAGTCATCGGCATTCATCGATCCGCGCAAATGGTCAGCAATTAGCCACAAGGTTTTGCCAAGTTGTGTTTTGTCGTGTTCGTTCATGTATTGGCCTCTAGTGTTTCATCTTCCGGAAAAAGCTCCTGGTTAAAATGGTAATTGCTCATAAAGTCATTCAAAATTTTGCGGAAAATCTGTTTGTTTTCTTCCATCATCTCCACCGGTTCAAAGAGGGAATAGTTCCCATGGCTCAGAAGCTGGACATAACGATAGTAAAGCGTTCCGTCCTGGTCGTCCGGCTCGCGTTTGATGATTTTGCCGAAATGATCGAAGCCGTGGAAGATTGCAGTCTTCTCCATGATGCCACGCAGAATATTGAAGTGATAGGTGTATAATTTCCCGGACTTCGCCACCTCGTGCAGCTCCTTGAGCATGGCCACATGATAAAAGCGGGGCGTGGCTTTTGTATTGCGCAGGTGGTAGCCGTTTGGCTCCTTGCTAAGAAAATAGTGCTGCGCTTTATCCATCTCATTGCACACCACGTTGAAGAACAGGGTATGATGGGATGAGATCACCACTTTAACCCGATTCTGTTTTTTTATCAGTTGCGCCAGATGGGCAGCCACGGCGATGGCGTTGTTTTCATCGAGGGATGAGATAGGATCGTCAATATAGATGAACCGCACCCAGTCATAAACCTCATGGCCGTCGATGGCCAGTTGGGCAATAGCAAGAAAGAAACACCAGATAAAGATGTTTTCCTCGCCGCGGGAGATCTTGATGATAATTGGCTCGTCCTCTCCCTCGGCGTTTTTCTGCGTCTCTCTCCAGAAGCGGATACGGCCCGCTTCATAGTCGATATCAAATTTAAAATCAGCATAGCGATGCAAAAAGTTGCGGATGTGGCTTTCAATTGCCAGCCCTGCCAGACCATCGAAGAAACGCGAGACAGTGTTCATGCGCAGCACGCGCTTGCTGTCGTTCTCCAGGTCGTTGTCCCAGGAGAACATATCCTCGGTGAAGGCATTGAAATAGAGCGTGTCGCGCGACTCGTCATTCTTGCCCAGGTTCTTGAAGGCCATGGAAAGGCGCGTCTTGCCGGTGCCGTTGTAGGCGAAGATGAGAATAGCCTTTTTCTCCTGCTCACGCAGATACTGCGCCAGCGCATCGAGGTCGGCAAAGGTCTGGATATCATTATTGTTTGGCATGGCCTAGTCCACCTCCTGCGGAAATAGCTGCTGCATTAGGCCCTTCTTATGGTCCTTGAGGGCGTCGAGCTTTTGGATTTGCAGGTTGATCACCTCATCCAGCGAAGCGAGACAGTCGGCGATTTTTTGTTGTTCGAGCGGCTCTGAAGGAGTTGGAACTTTTATGCCTTTAAGATTATCCAGCGTCAACTTCGGCGGGGCTGCTCCTGTTATGTAAGATGAAATGTCTATCATGGTCAGGAAGTTTTCCAAAACCACATCATTAATTCCGACCGACCTTAAAACATGAGCATGATTATTAACCCAGTATTTTCCCTCAACAATGAAGGCTGTTTTTTCGAAAGGGCCCCACTTCGCCCCGTCCTCACCAATCAAAATAAGGCGTTCATCAAAAATGTAATCGTTTATGTAATCAACTATACCACTAGCGCCATAGTAAGGATATGGGCCTCTTTCCCGATCTGTGCTGGTTATAGGCATGCGTTGGCTATCTAGAATCTCGCAAACCTCCCCTAGCTGCTTCACCTCCCACTCTCCCGCATCGCGGAACTCGGGGAAGCGCAGGCGGGGGGTGGTTTCGCCCTCGCAGGGGAAGAGCTGCTGCATCAGGCCCTTCTTGTGGGCCTTGAGGGCCTCGAGCTTCTGCGCCTCAAGGTCGATCACCTCGTCCAGCGAGAAGAGACATTCGGCGACTTTTTGTTGTTCGGGGAGGGGAGGAAGTGGAATTGGTATCGACCTTATGAGAGTAAGATTTAAACCACCTCTACCGCCATCACCAGCCGATAAAATGCGAAGCTCATCATATCGAGAATCAAGAACATAATAGAGGTATTCCGGCACAAATTCTGAATTCGGGTAAATAGCGGCAATGGATTGATTAGTACATATTTCTATTAAATTAATTGCTACAGTTCCTCTTGTTTTTCCTTGTCCAGCAAGACCCACTAAAACGCAATTTGATGGGATCAATTCAGTGCTTGAGTTTTTAAGTCCTTCTTGTGTTATTCTTCCCTCCACTTCAGTTACAAATTTCATATGAAGTTCCCCGGAACTCATCCATCGGATTTCACCTCCCCAATAAGCAGGAACGAGCGTACTTGGTGTCCCACCCGCAGTACAATCAGTAAAATCTCCAATTTGTTTAACTTCCCACTCCCCCGCATCACGGAACTCGGGGAAGCGCAGGCGCGGCACTACACTCTTCTTTTTCTCAGGCATCGTACACCTCCAGGCCGGAGATCTCGCGGCCGCCTGCCAGACGCCTCAAGAGCGGGGTTACGTCTTCCATCAGCTCCAGCTCCTTTTTAGCCCGCGCCTTCCAGCCCAAGCCCAGGGGGGCAAACAGATCTGTCAGGGCGTCAGGGTCAAAGATGTAGCGGTCCATGATATGGTCGATAAATCCTTGCAGGGCCTCTGCAGAAAGATCGTGTTTTTGGGCAATACGCGTCACTTCTTCGGCTTGTTTGCGGGTCTTAAAGGCCTCGTAGCCTTCGCGTATCTCTTTCTCGCTCAAGCCCTGGCCCTCTTCAAGCGTGTCGATGTATTCTTTCATGTCGTCGCGTTCGTCCATCAGCCGGGCACTGGATGAGAGCAGGCCGATGAGCTGCTCGCGGTTCATCTTCTGCTTTGTCGGCCCCTTTTCGCTGAAGCGAGCGATGAGCTTCATGATGTAGTCGTAGTCGATGAGCGCCGAGTCAAACAGCACAAACTCAAAATGAAGCTGCTCTATCGTGCCTGGAAGGTCTGCACCCCCCTTGTCCCGCCTTTCCTGGAGCTGCTTTGCTGTTTCCAGATACTGCGCGCGGAAGGAACGCAGATCGTCTTCGGGAAGAAGGGCCTCTATTTTTTGCCGCTCTTCTTCTCCCAGGTCGGTATATTGATCCAGCTGGGTTTTCAGGCGCTGCACTTCTTTAAAATTATTTATAAATCCGGCTCTGGCCTCGTCGCCCCTGAGGTTGGCCACCTCTTCAGGTTTGCAGTCAAGCCCCTGGCTTTGCATGAATTCTTTTAGCTCCTCCGTGGCTTTCTCCAGCTTTTCGATGGCCTTTGGGGCCGGGTCCACTAGCCAGATTTCTTTGGCGCGATCCGGCTGCTCGCCAGAAAAGAGGGCGACGGCCTCGTCCACGGCAGCCTTTTGAGCTCGGAAGTCGAGGATGTTGCCGAAGGGCTTGGAGTCGTTGAGCACCCGGTTGGTACGGGAAAAGGCCTGAATCAGTCCGTGGTATTTCAGGTTCTTGTCCACATACAGGGTGTTGAGATACTGGGAATCAAAGCCAGTGAGCAGCATGTCCACAACGATGGTGATGTCGATCTTCTGCTCACGGGGCAGATCGCTATTGGGGTATTTCTGGTCTTTGATGCGTTTTTGTATGTCCTGATAGTACAGATCGAAGGTGCCTATCTCGTGGTTGGTGCCATAGCGGGCGTTATAGTCGGCAATGATGGCCCTGAGGGCATCTTTTTTGCGGTCAGGGTCCTGCTTGTTATCGGCCTTTTCCTGGGGCAAATCTTCCTGAAGCTGGGCCACATCCTTATTGCCGTCGGCGGGGGGTGAGAAGACGCAGGCGATATTGAGCGGCAGGAAATCTTCATTTTCCTGCAGCCTGGCGTTCTGCAATTCCTTAAAAAGCTCATAGTATCCAATGGCGTCGTCAATGGAAGCAGTGGCCATAAGCACGTTGAATTTGCGGCCATTGGTGGCAGCCTCGTGTTTTTCTAAAATCGCCTCAACTACGGCCTGCTTGGCCAGGGTGTCACCGGGCTTTATGGGAGCATCCCCCTCACCCTTGAAATAATCCACATGGAAGCGCAGCACATTGCTGTCATCAATGGCGTGGGTGATGGTGTAGGCGTGGAGCTGCTTTTCAAAGATGTCGGCGGTGGTGACAAGGCTTGCCTGTTGCCCTTCGATCTGCTGATAGCTGGCATTTTGCTCAAAAATGGGCGTGCCGGTAAAGCCAAAGAGCTGGGCATTGGGAAAGAACTTCCGGATAGCATCGTGGTTTTCGCCAAACTGGGAGCGGTGGCATTCGTCGAAGATAAAGACCATGCGCGTGCTCTTCAACGGCTCGAGGCGTTTGCGGTATTCCTTTTTATGGTTGCTATCCAGGGCAAGGCCCAGCTTCTGAATGGTGGTGACGATGACCTTGTCGGCATAATTATCGGATAGCAGGCGGCGCACCAGAGTTTCTGTATTGGTGTTCTCTTCCACGCAACCGGGTTGGAAGCGGTTGAACTCCTCCCGGGTTTGACGATCGAGGTCTTTACGGTCCACGACAAAAACGCATTTTTCGATATCCGGGTTATCCTTGAGTAGGGTGGAAGCCTTAAAGGATGTCAACGTTTTGCCGCTGCCGGTGGTGTGCCAGATATAGCCGTTGCCGCGGTTCTCGTGGATGCAGTCCACGATAGCCTTGACAGCGTAGATCTGATAGGGGCGCATCATCATAAGCTTGCGCTCGTTTTGGATGAGCACCATGTACCGGCTGATCATCTCCGCCAGGGTGCACTTGGCGAGAAATTTCTCAGCAAAGTCATCAAGATTGGTTATTTTTTTGTTGTCTATGTCGGCAAACTGATAGATGGGCAAAAACCGCTCGTCGGCATTAAATTTGAAGTGCTCGGCATTGTTGTTGGCAAAATACCAGGTATTGGAGCGATTGCTGACCACAAAGAGCTGCATAAAACATAGCAACGTATTGGCATAGCCGTTGCCTGGGTCCTTTTTGTAATCGACGATCTGCTGCATGGCGCGACGCGGGCTGATCTGCAGACTTTTAAGCTCAATTTGCACGAGAGGCAACCCGTTAATCAGCAAAATTACATCATAGCGATGAAAACTGCTACGGGTATTTAGGTACAATTGATTAACTACCTCAAATCTGTTTTTGCACCAGTCCTTGAGGTTTACAAGCTGATAGTGCAAGGGTGTACCATCTTCTCTCTCAAAATGGTTGATATTGCGCAGGGTTTCGGCACAGGTAAAAACATCAGAACTCACGATTGTCTCTAGCAGCCGGGCAAACTCTGCATCGGTGAGCCGGACGCGGTTAAGAGCTTCGAATTTTTGGCGAAAGTTCCGCTCTAGCGCTTCACGATCGCTGATGTCGGGGCGATACGTGTATTTGAGTTCTTCCAGCCTATTGATCAGGCCTTGTTCGATCTCTTGTTCTTTTGTCTTCACCTGATTCATGCAGTTTGTACCTCTTGCAGGGCTTCCGTCTTCCCGTTTCGCGCCGACTCCACCACCAGGATCAGGCGGTTATATAGCTCGCGAACCCCACTGATCTTTCGCAAGACTTGATTCGCCAGGAACTTGGGTTGCGGCGCCTGGGCTTGGACACTCTCCACCGGGCTTCGGAGGGCACCCAGAAGATATTGTCCGCCCGATACTCATCGGGATCTTCCGGATCTGCAACCCTGATCCATCTCCTTTTGAAGCTGCGCGTGCCTCTCCTCGATTGCATCAGAGATGAACTTCAAGAATATAAGGCCTAGGACGTCGTGCTTGTATTCTGCTGCGTCCATGTTGTTGCGAAGCTTATCGGCGGTTGCCCAAAGGGCGGCTTCGAATCCCAGGGTTGCGCCATTGGTCTTTTGGCTATTTATGCGTCTGCCTCTTGTATCCTTGCACCTTAAACCAAATCGACTTCTTAAGTCACCATTAAATAAATTATTGATTGCAATGAAATTTATAATTAAAAATAGTCCATTGATTCTTCTGTGTTCTCAGAATACGTTTTTTTTTCTCATCAATATTCACAGAGAGAAGATCCGGGAGTAGGGTAGGCCTAAGATGTATAATAATACAATATAAAAAGTATGCCTTATAGGACTACGATCAATCAGGCGCAGGCAAATCATGCATAATCTCAAATTTACAGGGTAGCCCGGAGAACCTTAAATCATTTAGGAGAACTAATCTCCGGGCTTATTGAATACATTACAGTATTAGTTTATTAAGTTTTTGGTAAATATATTTCTCTGTGATTCGGCGACTATAGTTTTCAGTGACGCTAGGATGGGGGCCTAATACTCCGCCAGGATAATGAGGAAATTCAGGCAATGATCATGAAAACCAGGAAGTCAAAACATTTATTACCATACAAATTATCAAATCCATAATTTGCATTAGTCGTCGCGCGTTTCGAGGAATTGGATGTCATCATGTTTAGGAATTACTCCCATAAGTCAAGATCTAGTTAATATTATCAGTTTTTTCATCCTTCTTGCATGCGCGTCTTGTTCATGGGGGTTTAACTATTTGTCCATTATCAGGGGTGCAGTCCATCCTATCCGGTATCCTTCCCAAGTGAGAAAACCAATGCGATGTTTAAAAAATTTTGCAACACGTTTAAATGTCCGTCGTGTGATTCTCGTCTATGTGTGACTGCGAAGAAATAGACGAAAGAGACGAAGACGTAATAGTTAGTGAGATACTTAGGTTCGATGAATTTAACGCATTTTACAGCACCGAGCGAAAACCAACAAAAACTGAGGTTCCCATAAAATGGATAATCAAGCCATCATGCAAGGGGTTTGCAGCCCAAGGCATCGATGCCAACGGCACTGACTACATTGAACTCCGGCATAACCCGAAAACGCGCGAAGATGCGTTTCTAGTAGCTCATGAAATTACGCATCTTATAAGGAAGAAAATTGATAAGCAATACCTCAATTTCTCTAAAGTAAATGATGCAATATTAGAAAAATATACAATTGATGATATGGGCGAATTCGCATCTCGATTAGGGAGTATGTTCGACGATCCTATTATTGATCATTTTCTAAAAGATAAATATGGTTTTAATCCTGAGCATCACTATACTCGCGTGGTGATACCTGATTCTATTAAGAATCTAAATCGCGGAGACGCGAGAGATGAACTTCATAGATTGAATCAGGCAATGTTTTATGCCCAATACGCACTTCAATGGGATGCTATAGATAATGTAGGCGCATTGCGTAAGTGGCACAATTTTAAAAGACTATATCAACGACAGCGCCCAATCGCCAAAAGAATAGGCGAGGATTTGTATTCTATGGCAAAAGAAACGGGTCTTGATACTCTCGATAAGCAGAAACAACTTTTCAATAAAATTGCAGATAAATATTCACTCAATGGCATTAAGCTTAAAGATATTTTATATATCGAATAAATGACTTGCACCTAAAGTCCTTTGTCCGCACCTAAAGTCAGGCTAAATGGACACTTTGGGTGCAAAGCCGGTAAAAATATGTCTCTCTGTGGTTCGGCGAATATAGTTTTCAGTGACGCCAGGATGGGGCCTAATACTCCGCCAAGATAATGAGGAAATTCGGGCAATTATCACGAGGTCCAGGAAGTCTCTATACTTCATTGTGGTCTCTCGGGCTGCGAGCCCAGGGGAGATGCAACGCAGTCACAACAGGATGAAAGCGGAGTCCTTGGCCATAAATACTTTCGCGCCGCCCTCAAGTGATATAAATATTAGGTATGCATATCTGTATTCGTATGATGATCAGCTACAAGTATCCCATATTCCCGAGCAATATCACTCAATGGAAGTTAGCTGAGAATTTGGATGCTTGCAGGTGGCTCTATAATCGGCTTCTCGAAGATCTGAATGACGCTAAAGAGAAAGGCATCAAGCTCAAGACCTATGATACTCAGAATATGATTCCATCTCTGAAGGTTGAGAATCCTAAGCTGAATCTGGTCTATTCCAAAGTCCTCCAGATGGTGAATTATACCATTTGGTCGAATATCAAGGGACTTGCAGTATCGAAGAAGAATGGTCGGAAGATTGGTCATATTCGCTTCAAAGGGTATGGTTGGTACAACACCCTAAATTTCAATCAATCTGGATTCAAGATAGATCAAGATCATGGCATATTGCATCTCTCCAAGATCGGAGATATGCGAATCAAGATCTATCGAAAGATCGAAGGTTGCATTAAAGCAGTCATCATCAAGAGAGAAGGCGAGAGATGGTTTGCCATAGTCCAGGTTGATCAAGAACCACAGCCGTTACCAGAAACCGAGGAAGCAGTGGGTTTGGATGTTGGCTTGACTTCTTTCGTGGTTGACTCTGAAGGCAATGAGATAGAAAATCCAAGATGTGCAGAACAATCCGAAGATAAGCTTGCAGGACTGCAAAGAAAGCTGGCCAGGGCGGTGAGGGGATCGAATAATTATGGGGCGATCAAGGATAAGATTGCCAAGCTGCATAAGAGGATCAACTGCCAACGAGATGATTTCCTGCATAAGTTATCTAGGACCTATGTCAATAACTTTGATATCATCTGTGTTGAGGATCTTGATGTCAAAGGTCTGAAAGAGAAAGGCCATAATAATGGTATGCATCGCAGCATTCATGATGCTTCCTGGTCAAAGTTCATATTCATGCTTTCGTACAAGGCTCAAAGTGCTGGTCGGAAGCTGATAAAAGTAGATCCCAGGAACACCACTCAAAGGTGTTCTGCTTGTGGAAGCATTGTAAAGAAAGATCTATTAGTACGAGTGCATGAGTGCCCTTATTGCAGTCTCACATGCAATCGAGACTACAATGCTTCCAGGAACATACTCTTCGCAGGGATGGAACAGCCCGTAGCGCCCATAGAACCAAAACCGCTACATCACATATCCGTGATGCAAGTTTTGGCGATGACGTGGGAAGCCGCGCCCTTCAGGACGCGGTAGTTCACATTCAGAAAGATATTAGAGAGGCACAATGAAGCTGACCGTGATGCTTGAACCAAGTGAGGAAGGAGGATTTACTGTGCTGGTTCCTGCCCTTCCCGGATGTATCAGCGAGGGCGATACCCGTGAAGAGGCATTGAAAAACATTCAAGAAGCTATTGAATTGTATCTTGAACCTGTGGAAGACGACCTGGTGCTGCAATCGGAAGCTGAACTTTTAGAACTTGTGGTATGACCAAAGTTCCCAGCCTTGGATATGACCAAGTCGTGCGAGCGCTGCAGAGAGACGGTTGGGTCGTATTTAGGCAGAAAGGCAGTCATATCCGTCTCCAGAAGCACACCTCTAACGATAACGAAATTTTCAAGCTCACCGTCCCTTCACATAATCCCATTCTCCGTTCAACCCTTTCCCATATTCTAAAGCAAGCACGACTGTCTGTTGATCAATTCATTGAAATTGCTATAAAGGGCCAATCCGTTGCCTTATAACTGTATGTTGCGTCCGGATCGAAAGGACAAAGAAATGAGTGGAATATAAACTCATCGTTCGACGTGACTTCTGCAGCAGAAAGGTTTGTTTTTTGCGTGACTGAGAATTCCAAAGCAATCACTTCGTTAATTCTACTATTCTTTTTGTAATCGAGAGCGATGAACTATATTATAG
>Ga0208041_1002052_pt1 | contig 11426 bp, 9 predicted proteins | sample AD_SCU002_MetaG_FD_184453 | JGI IMG/M metagenome (GOLD analysis project Ga0208041, IMG submission 184453) | Active sludge microbial communities of municipal wastewater-treating anaerobic digesters from China - AD_SCU002_MetaG (SPAdes) (version 2) | ecosystem: Engineered > Bioreactor > Anaerobic >...
GGCGATGTTCCAGAACTTCGAAGACCGCGTACAGAAGTGGCTCGACCAGCCCGTCGGTATAGCGATAGGCGACTTCTACATCGACGACCCGTTCGTCGCCAGACTGGCCGATAACTCTTTGATCGAGTTCGTGAACAGGGTCCAGAGCTTCGTAACGGGTGCGCCGATATCTTCCGTTGCGCTCTTCACTAACGATATAAAGGGATGGAAGACCGGACCAATAACGATAAGGGATATAAACGCCGTTTATATCTATCCGAACACTTTAAAGGTGATAAAGGTCACCGGCGCAGATATCAAGGCCGCTCTCGAAAAGAGCGCCGAGTACTTCACCTATGAAGACGGCGAGATAGTGGTCACAGACAGCTGGATCAATCCCAAGCCGCTCCATTACAACTACGACATTTGGGAAGGCATAGAGTATATAGTAGCCGCAGACAGGCCCGTCGGAGAGAGAGTATTGAGCGTCCGTTACATGGGAAGACCTCTGGATATGGACGGCGAATACGAAGTGGTCCTGAACAACTACCGTGCCGGTGGCGGTGGCGGATACACTATGTTCCAGGGCAAACCGGTCGTGAGAGAGGTAATGCTCGAAGTCTCCGAGATAATCGCCGATTACGTACTTGAAAGAGTTGCCGTTAGCGCAACTCTCGATCGCAACTGGTCGGTTGGAACCGGTCTCATCCACACGGTCGGCTGGAATGAAACGCTAAGAACGATCTCGGAAATGTACGGAATAGACGCCTCCGAGATCATGAAATACAACCCCGATTTGAAAAGGGTCGAGAGGATCCCCGCCGGTACTAAGATCATTATCTATAGACCCACGCTCGAAGAAGTGCCGGTGATGTGAGCTCTCAAAAATAAAAAAGGGCGGAGAGACCCGCCCTTTTTTATATCTCAGCTAATTGAGGAATGGCAAAGGCCGGCAAAATTTATCCGCTAGTTTTCATGAGTTCGAGATCCTTGGAAAAAACGCCGGAAGGATTATCACCTTACAGCCTGGATATGTTTTTTGATGCTTTTCCTGAACCGTGATAACCCCTGATTTTGTAAGTCAGAATCTTCAAGCGTCTTTCCCGGTCGGCGTAGCTACCTTCATTCGAAGTATTTTCTCGGTCCATGACTCTCGACTTTTTTCAAAAAGCTTCTAACGGTCTCCATGTATTCTTCGGGCTTCTCCAGGTGGTGTTCGTGGGAAGCGTCTTCGATAATTTTCATTTCACAGTTGACTATCTCCCTACGGTAAAGCTCTATCGTCGAGGGCGTCGCCTCGTCGAATCTGCCACATGTCAGGAGGACCGGAACCTCTATCTCCCCCAGTCTATGAACACAACTGTAATTTCTAAGCGTGCCCGTGACCGTGAACTCGCTCGGTCCGTACATGTATTCATAAACGGCCGTGCCCATCCCTTCGAGAGTCCTGTTCAAGCAATCCGGCCACGGATCGAGACGGCAGACATGGCGGTTGTAAAAGGTCCTCATCGCATCGGCGTATTCCCGAGAGTCGAAGCGACCGCTTGCTTCGGCTCTGTGTATGGCGTTTTGCCTTTCTTTAGGCAGGAAGGCAAGCAGTTTTCTAACGTCCTTTTCGAATTGTGGAATGCTCATAGCCGGTCCGGATAGTACCATGCTGACTACCTCTTCAGGTTTGAAGAAGTAGTATTCGCAGGCCAGGATAGTTCCCCAGGACTGCCCCAGGATGTGTACTCTTCCAAGTTTAAGACGTTCCTTAAGAAGATTCAATTCGCCGACGAAATGTTCCACGGTCCAGAGACTTTTATCGGAAGGCCTGTCGGACCTTCCACAACCCAGTTGATCGTAGAAAATAACCGGCCTTTCGTCAGACAAAGCCGAAAGCGGTTCGAGGTAATCGTGAGGGGTGCCGGGGCCTCCATGTAGAATTATCAGCGGGATTCCGCTCTTATCCGCCCCCTCGACGCAGTACCAGATCTTTCCGCCTTTTACTTCGACAAAACCTTCGGCTCTCTTCCCGTTTTCACCCATCGATATTACCTCCCTTCCCAATCATTACGATTATACAACCGATCAACGTGACGGTCGGCTTGACGGCCGGTGGTCAGAAAGTCTATAATCGATTAGACAGCTGTCTAATTGAAAGGAAGAGATCCCGATGGTTGATTGTTGCTATGAACATGAAAATAAAACAGATACGATTTTTTTAAGGCTTAAGGCAAGTGAAGTCTCCGGGCTTTCAAAGCTGTTCAGGGTCCTGGGAGACGAAACAAGAACCAGGATCGTGTATCTCTTGTCGATCACCGAGCTCTGCACCTGTGACCTGGCCAGGGTACTCAATCTTACGTTGCCCACGATCTCCCATCATCTTAAGCTTTTGAAGGAATTGAGGCTGGTCAGGAGCAGAAGAGAAGGAAAAGCCGTTTACTACGCGCTGGCCGACGAACATATACTTGTACTCGTCAAGACGGCGAGAGAGCATTTCGAAGAGGAGTCGCATTGAAGACAAAACACAGAATCAAGGGACTTGACTGTCCTGTCTGCGCTGCCAAAATTGAGGACAGGATAAAGAAGATGGGTTACAGTGCGAAGATAGATCTTGCCTCACAATCGCTGATAATCGAAGATGGTGACATAGAAGAGATAAACAGAATCATATCTAGTGTCGAACCGGGTGCCGGAATCACCGTGGATTCAGGCGGTTCCACTGTTACGAGAAAATTCGGGATTCTGCTCCTATCTTGCGTCGTCTATCTCTTCGCACTGATCACCGGCCGATACCTTCACGGAAGGTACGAACCGCTCGAGTACGGAATATACATACTGGCCTATATACTGGCTGGAAACGGTGTGCTTCTGAAAGCCGGGAGAAATATTCTTCATGGAAGGCTCTTCGATGAAAACTTTCTCATGACCCTGGCCACCGTTGGGGCCTTTCTGATCCACGAGCTGCCGGAGGCCGTGGCTGTGATGCTTTTCTACAACGCCGGAGAGATTCTTGAAGGCATGGCGCTCGCCAGATCGAGAAAATCTATTTCCTCACTGGTCGATCTGAAGGCCGAGACGGTGAACAGAGTTACGCCAGAGGGGTTAGCGGCAGTTCCTGCCTCGTCTATGGTCGCCGGAGACAGGTTCGTGGTCAAACCGGGTGAGAGGATCCCCCTGGACGGCTCGATCGTTTCCGGTGAGACCTGGCTCGACCTTTCGCTTCTAACGGGCGAGAGCAGACCGGTGAAGGCCGGCGAAGGTTACGGAGTCGTCGCCGGGACGATCAATAGTACCGGCCTGATAGAGGTAGAGGCCACGGCCAGCCTAGAGCGATCATACACCAGCAGAATGCTCCAGATGGTCGAAGAGGCCTCTTCCAGAAAATCCAGGACTGAACGCTTCATCACGAAATTCTCGCGTATCTACACGCCCATAGTAGTTTTGATCGCCGCCTTTCTTGCCACGGTACCGCCCCTTTTTACCGGAGGAAATTACGGCGAATGGTTCCACAGAGCTCTTATTCTGTTAGTCATTTCCTGTCCCTGCGCCCTTGTGATATCAGTGCCGCTCGGGTATTTCGCCGGTATCGGAAAGGCTTCCAGATACGGTGTACTGGTCAAAGGGAGCAACTATCTCGAAGCACTGGCCGGGATAGATACGGTCCTTTTCGACAAGACGGGCACGCTCACAGAGGGAAGGTTCGGGATAAGCGAAATCTCCGGCCACAACGGAATGGCGCCGGCGGAAGCGATGTTGATCGCCGCGAGTGTGGAGAGCAACTCGAACCACCCTATCGCCAGATCGATTGTCGATCACGCCTTCTCGATCGGTTTCAAAAAAGAATATCTTCTCGCCGTTAGCGACTACAGGGAGATACCGGGTGAAGGAGTTCACGCGACCGTCGAAGGCAAGGAGATAGCGCTGGGCAATGAAAGAATACTGCAAGGTTCGACCATTCTCCCGGCTGCGAAGGGAAAGTCGAAGATCTATCTTACAGTTGGCGGAAAGCTGTCGGGAACGATCGATATCTCCGATAGATTGAAAGAAGATTCAAAAATGGCGATCGAATCTCTCCGCGACCAGGGCCTGGCAAGCATCGCGATGCTCACCGGAGATTCCCCCGATGTGGCCGCAGCCATTTCGGGTGAGCTTGGCCTGGACTGGTACGAGGGCGGACTGAACCCTGAAGGGAAGCTCGAAACGCTGGAGAGATCTTCCCGGACGGGCTGTAAGGTAGCGTTCGTGGGTGACGGTATAAACGACGCGCCGGTGATCGCCAGATCCGACGTCGGCATAGCGATGGGAAGGATTGGCTCCGATGCAGCGATAGAAACGGCCGATATAGTGATCTCCGATGATTCTCCATTGCAGGTATCGAGAGCGATAGCGATTGCCAGAAGAACACGGAGTATAATACTTCAGAACATATGTCTGGCCATAGGAACAAAGGCGCTCTTCATAGTTCTTGGGGCTTTCGGGCTGGTCAGCATGTGGGGAGCGGTTTTTGCAGATGTTGGTGTGGCGTTACTCGCAGTTTTGAATTCTCTGAGGGTCTTTCGCGATTGATTCTCCGGAGACCGGTGGTTCGATGAAGCCAGAAAAACTGTATTACCTGTACAGCGGTTCCGTCTATTTTCTCTTCAATCTAGTATTCACCATCAACGGCATCTACTTCGTCGAATCGGTAGGGCTGAATCCTCTCCAGCTGGTTCTCGTTGGAACCGTGGTCGAAACCTCGGCACTCCTCTTCGAAATACCCACTGGTGTCTTCGCCGATATGTACGGCAGGAGAAGATCGATCATCACAGGACTAACCGTGCTGGGTGTCAGCTTCATCCTCGAGGGGAGCCTGCCCTTTTTCTGGACCATCCTTCTGGCACAGATAATCGCCGGCGCCGGATATACATTCCTGAGTGGCGCCGATATAGCCTGGGTCGCCGATGAGAGCGGAATTGAGAACCTTGACTCCGTGCTTGTGAAAGGCGCTCAGTTCGAACAGATCGGCTCGCTCGCGGGAATATGGGCCAGCGTTCTCCTCGGACTGTTTGCTTTGAACTTTCCGATAGTTCTTTCGGGAGTTTCCATGTTCCTCCTCGCCCTGATCCTGAGACGAATAATGAAGGAGAACAAGTTCAGACCTAAGCACCGGGGCAAACCCCTGAAAGACTTTCTTTCCACTCTCGCAGACGGCCTTGGACAGATAAGGACTTCAGCGAGCCTGACGATAATCCTCTTCATCAGTTTGGGGATAGGTCTCTACAGCGAAGGGTTCGACAGACTCTGGATACTGAAGTTTCTCGAAGATCTGAAGATAACCGAGGAATTTGGATTACGTTACGTGCTGTGGTTCGGGGTGATAAACTCCGGTGCCATGGTTTTGAGCATCGCCGTTCTATCTTTCCTTAAAAGACTGTCTTCCCGTAACTCTTCAAAGCTCCTGCTATCCTACCTGGTCATCCTGAACACCATCCTGGCCGTGGCTTTCATCGGATTCGCCCTCAGCGGCAACTTCCCGCTGGCCCTGGCCTTCTACTGGGCGGGTTTCGTGGCCAGGCGGAACGATTATCCTCTCTACGCAAGCTTTATCAACAGACAAATAGAGGTTTCCGGCGTGAGGGCGACGGTAATATCTGTGGCCAGACAGTTCGATTCGCTCGGCCAGATAATCGGAGGCCCGATAATCGGCCTGATAGCCCTTAGTTCAACTACCCTGGCCCTGGGAGTAACGGGATTGCTGGTTTTTCCCGTAGTGCTGCTATACATCTGGCTCCTCCGAAGAGAGAGCCGTCCAGACCGAACCGGGAAGTAAATTGCTCGCGGGAAGAACCGTCCTTGGTCCTTCCCCGGAACATGGACCCGTCTTTCGAAAGAGAAAAAGAACCTACTCAACCATTATTAGAAAGCAAATTTACCGCCGGAAGTTACTGGCATTGCGAATGCAATCTTCTCTTTCATGGGTCTTTTTCAAACTATACACAGATAAATTAGAAATATTTGGCTCTTAAAAAATAAATATGAATATGAGCATTGACAAATTGAATTTTATAAAGTATATTATCAATGATTAGAATAACAAACACCGAAAAAGGAGATGATTATTATGAAAAAGAAGAGTTATTCCCGTAATTACGAGAGTTTAGATAAAATCACTTTCGAGATTCATTCGAAGATGTACAGAATTACTATGGGTATATGAGGTAGATCGATGAAGAAGACACTGGTTTTAATTCCACTGGTTTTTGTGCTGTTATTTCTTTCGACGGGCTGCTCGCTGATCTTCACGACGAGAATCAACAGTCAGTACGAGAAGGAAATCGATATTCTTGAAACGAAGGCCCTCAAAGTCACCGGTACAAACGGTTCGCTCACCGTTCTGGTCTGGGAGAAGGACTACGTAAGAGTGACGGGAACGAAGTTCGTGTCAGGATTGAACAGTTCGCAGGTAAAGGCCTTCAACAACTCTCTTGACGTTGTCTGGAGCAATCTGGGAGAGACCCTCGAGATAGGGCTCAGTAGAACCGATCGACCCGGCGGAATAAATTACGGAGTTTCAATGACCGTTTATGTTCCGAGGGAACTGTATGAATCTCACTTTTATAAGACATCTAACGGTTCGGTGAGTATTTCGGGGATATCCGGGGAGTGCGTCATAGAGTCTAGCAACGGCAACATAAGCATTACCGGCTTCGAGGGCAGCATCTATTCGGTGACTTCGAACGGCGGTTATAAGATCAACCTTTGCAAGCTTTACGGAGACAATTATTTTAAGACGAGCAACGGATCGGTAGTCGCCAAGTTGCTCACGTCTCCGACCGGAAGACTGGAGATCTACACAAGCAACGGAAAGATAGATTTCAAGCTTCCCTGGACCGCAGGAGCCTTTTTGACTGCTGCTACATCCAACGGAAATGTTGATGTTCAGGGCTTCAGATCGATCTCTTTCGAAAAGATCGACAAGAACGATCTGAGAGCCGAAATAAACAACTGGAGGGATCTTGATCTTTCTCTCAGAACATCCAACGGAGATATCACCCTAAACGGAATGCAATAACTTTCTTGAACACCCCGGACACTTCAAAGTAAGACCTTTCTTCTACGGGCCCCGTGAGGGGCCTTCTCGTTTTCTCTCAGAGAACCTATTACCAGTTTGGATCGTCTATTCTCTGAAGCAAAAAGCCGGGGGGTGTTTCTCTTGAGAAAAGTTATGTTGACCGTGGCAATTCTGGTCTTATTCGTTTCGTTTACGGTGGCACTTGTTGGCGGCTCGCAGGTGCCGGAGTTTTTCTCGGACTGGCGTTTCCTGCGCGCTCATGTCTTTTCCGACTATGTGGTGTACGAACTCATGCAAACTGATATGTCAGGCTTTGAGGTGAAAGTCGTCCAGGCCGGTCCCACCGGTGGGCTCAAAATCGGGTTCTTTTCCAAATCGGTCTTGGTCGCAGAGAGCGGCCCGAACTTCTTCATGGGTCTGTGGAACGATGTCTTGATGGTAGACACGGGAACGGCCCCCGAACCCAGACTCCTCTCTCTGTACCATATACCGGAAAAGCGGCTCGTTCACCGCGACTCGTATTTCTCACCGGTAGAAATCGATGGAGAACGGCTGCTTTATTACAAGGATATCGGATTGAGGTTTTACGATCCCGTCAATGAGAAAAGACTCCCCGAGGAGCTGGCGTTTCTCGAAGAGAGCCTAGTGTCCATGCTCAAAGACCAGCCTTATCTGGGTGTGGCCATCTCCGAGAAGGTATATCTGGATCTCCTGACATTCGAACTGGTGAACACGGGCGAATACGTTATTCGTTACGTCCAGTGACCCGGGTCTCTCCGATTATCCTGGATGCGGTAAGCCAGGCGTTTCTCTCTTCGCCTATGGGTGAGGTGTTCCTGTAGTCGTTTTTACCGATGTACCTTTCGAGCATTTCGATCACGGATTCGATCTTGCTTTTCTGAAGAGTCACGAACCATTCGACCGTAGCCGCTCTCATGGAAGCGGCAACCTCTCTCGCGTGGTCTATGCACAGAATGGAGGAGGACTCTTCATACAGCTTTCTGATTTTCTCCGAATCGAAGAACTTCGCTATGGCTATCACGTACCTCTTTTCGCTCTCCCTGGACACTTCGCAGAGATGGCAGCCACCGGTGTTTCTGGATGATGAAACTCTTTTGAAGAGCTTTCTTTCGCCCGGACCAATCAGGTTGAGCTGTCCGAAAAGCAGCTCTTTGAAGACAACCGAGACCGGAAGACTGCCGATATCGGATTTCTCTCTGGCCATTTCCACGATCCGTCTGGAGTGCTCTCGACACAGCCCTCCCGATTTCAACCTGAACCTCGCATCTTCGTTGTGAAGCAGATTGTAGAAGGCGCCGTAAATCCAGCCGTCCACGGCTTTGGAACGGGCCGAGCAGACGGGGCAGATGTCGGCTCTGGCAAGAAGTTCGACGACTTCGCTTTCAACTACGGTCTCTACTCTCAACTCCGGTCCCTTCGGCCGCTCATTTGCCCAGACGCAGAAGCCAGGCGTCTGTCCCACCGTGGAGGCCGTTGAGAACGTCTCTGTCGTTGGAGGAGGTCGTACCGATCACTATCAACTCTCTCTTTTCCGTCTCTCCGATTCTCCTGCCGCCGTCGTTCTGAGTACCTCCGAAAGTGGCTTCCCATTCCAGGTAGCCGTCAGTTCCGAGCTTAATCACCCAGATGTCGCTCATCCCTTTGTTAGCCCTCACGTCACGGTTGGTAGATTTTGTATAGCCGCACACGGCGTAGCCTCCGTCGGCAGTCTCTATGATATCGAAGGCCTCTTCATCGTCCGTGCCGCCGTACGTTTTGCTCCACAATAGTTCTCCATCGTCTTTGAATTTCAAGACCCAGATGTCCTTTCCCCCCTTATGGTCATTTACATCCCTTCCGGTGGAGGCCGTGTAACCGGCTACGATCAAACCGTCGCTAACCTCTTTAACCACATGGGCTCTCTCGTCTGCGGTACCACCGAGGAGGTCCTGCCAGAGAATGTTGAGTTCCTCATCGACCTTGAGAATCCAGAGATCCTCGCCCTGAGACCGGTCGATGTTCTTCAGATCACCGTCGCTGGACCTGGAATAGCCGCAGAGAAGGTAACCGCCGTCGCGTGTCTGGACACCGTAGAAGAGCTCATCTGTAACACTGCCGCCGAAGGATTTCCTCAACTTCGATACGAGGGTTCCGTAAGAGCTCATTATCGATACCCAGCCGTCTATGTCGCCGTGGTGGCCGGTACCCTCGAAGTTAGAATCGTTCGAGCCGGTCGATCCGGTAAGGATCAAACGTTCACCGACAGTTATGTTTACCGAATGGGCGTAATCGTCGCCGCTTCCACCTATGTACGTCTGCCAGCCGAGTGTGCCGTCGTTCAGCAGCATGATCGCGTAGGCGTCTATTCCACCGTGATATGGATAGCCGCTACCTGTGAAAGGTATATCTTGCGAATCTGTCCAGCCAACCGAAACGGTACCACCGGTTATCCGGGTTGTGTCTGAGAGAAACTCATCGCCCGAACCGCCGTGAGCCTTTCGGGGCGAGACCAGAAAGCTGTTTGAAATATATTCCAGTGGAGGAACCCAGAAGTCGAATCCGCCGTTGCTGGCGACTATAAGGTTACTGTCGGTCGAGTTGGATGTAACGCCGGCCACCAGGCTCGAAGTGCTCTCCACTATCAGGCCGGAACCGGCTTCGTCGCCCTTCCCGCCCAGAGTGATTTCATTCACTAGCTTCGGAATGTAGATAGCTTTTATAGCCGTGTTCTCTTCGATTATTATCTCAACGTTGGCCTCTTCCTTGAGGTCGTTGTTCACGAGCCATCCGGCAAAGTCGTATCCGGGGACGAGAGGAGCCTTGATAAGGATCTTCTCGCCTCTCTTCGCGGTCGTCCCATAGGGAAGCTCTCTCTCCCTCTTTCCAACGGTCACACTCTCAAGCAGAGGTGTGCTGGTGATAGTCACCTGATATTTCCTCAAGATATTGATACAGCCCGAAAGCGCTATCAGTAAAAGAACAACAATTATCGCCAGAAAAATCCTTCTGGACATCCAATCACCCCCAAGTTATTGTCTCCCATTCGTTATATTTTATAACGAGAGAAGGCCATTGTATAAGGAAATCGACAGGCCCGAAGGTAAAGATACTTGTTTTTCCCGCCCCATGTGATAACATTAGTAATGAAATATCCAGTGGAGGTGTCCCGCTAGTGGAAAGCGACAGTTGCAGTAATTATCATGAGTGTCCCATAGTGAAGGCTTACGAACAGGGAAAGATAGACAGCGAATGGATAAATATGTATTGCCACGATAGATGGAAAGATTGCGAAAGATTTCAGCTCGAAGACCTCAGCGATTCCTCTTACGAATTCGTTCTTCCCGATGGAAGCGTCGAAGAGAGATTGAGACGGTGATCCCCGTCAAACCAATTATTGCTTAATAGCGTCTCTTGCTCCTAATTTCCTCTCGAGAGAGAATCAGGAGCAAGAGTTCGAAAACATCAAATTAAGGTTATAGACAATAGGGTTCTTACATGTTGGTGGATGTCACTATTCTGCTCGCCCAGAACCTTATGGTCTCGATGACAAGCTCTATTATGGTCACTAAAGCTATGAAAACAAGTATTCCGATCAGGAGCGGGTGGCCGGTGCTTTCCGGAGATATGCTGAGGAAATCGGCTATTCTTCCGGAGTAATCGGGTGAGACTACGAGTAGAAGAAAAATCAGCCCGGCGATGTCGGAGGCTATCTTCACTATTCTGGAGTAGTTGAACACGTTTATCAGGTTGAAGATCGACGAGATAACCAGTATTCCAAAGCCGAGGAAGAGACCGTATTTCATAGTGTCAAGCGCAGCTATGGCCAGCGTGTTCATCTGACCGTCGACGAAATAAACCGGTCCGTAAGTGAAGCCCAGGTATGTGATCACCGCTCCTATTATCGATGCCACAAGGCTGGCTATTCTCTGGGCTTGAGTGGGAATTTTCTCGCTCTTCAGAAACCATGTGAAGTACGGGAGGCTCGATGTAGCGCCCGCTTTAGTAACGAAATAAAGGATAAGACTGACCAGACCGAAATCGAAGACAAAGGTTACTGGAAGCTGTGACAGGACGCCCAGCAAATCCGTACTGCTGAATTTGAAGATCGCTCCGTTATCTCCGAAGATCAGACTCAGGAGATGGAGCCCGATGTGGATCGCGAAGATTATTCCAGTGTACATGAATAGATAATTTTTAAGATGAGGGGCTATTATAGGGCCATCTTCGTAGTACCTGGCAGCGACCTGCTCGGGTGAACCGTACTCTTTTATCGCCATTGCGAGGCTGGTATCGTTTATCTCTCCGTGCTCGCGTTCTGCCCGCTCCAGTATATGGCTCTCTATCTCTCTCAAGATCTCATCGACTTTTTCCGGTTGCCTCCCTGGTAGAAAAGTCCTAACGTTGTCCA
>Ga0208041_1002058_pt1 | contig 11408 bp, 9 predicted proteins | sample AD_SCU002_MetaG_FD_184453 | JGI IMG/M metagenome (GOLD analysis project Ga0208041, IMG submission 184453) | Active sludge microbial communities of municipal wastewater-treating anaerobic digesters from China - AD_SCU002_MetaG (SPAdes) (version 2) | ecosystem: Engineered > Bioreactor > Anaerobic >...
TCGCCCTTCATATTGAAAAGCGGTCCTCCCGAATTGCCCGGGTTGATCGAGGCATCGGTCTGGATGAAGTCGTCATAGGGGCCCGCCCCAATGACGCGGCCTTTGGCGCTGACGATCCCGGAAGTGACCGTTTCACTGAGACCGAACGGGTTGCCGATGGCCATCACCCAATCCCCGACCTTGAGTTGGTCGGAATCGCCCAGGCTGGCGGCAGGCAGGCTTTTGCCCGCTTCAATTTTGAGAAGCGCGAGGTCGGTCTTGGCATCCCGCCCGACGACTCGCGCTTTGTGTTCCTGCTTGTCGGAAAGCGTCACGGTCACTTCCCTGGCGCCTTCAACCACGTGATTGTTGGTCAGGACATACCCGTCGCCGCGGATGATCACTCCCGAACCTGCGCCCTGCGCCGGGACATTCGGAAATCCCCGCCGGTCGCCGAAAAAATGCCTGAAAAAGTCTCCGAACGGCTGCTCCGGTCCTTCAAAATCGGGGAACTCCGCCCGTTCGATTTTGGTCACCCTGACGTTGACCACCACGGGCGTGAGTTTTGCCGCCAGCGTGGCGAACGGGCTGGTTGGGGTTACTCCTGGCTGATCCCCTTCAGCGGGCGCTGCCTGGGCCGCATCCGGCACCGCGAGAAGTCTACCGGGATTCAATCCCGATGAAGCCGCCAAACCGCCCACAAAGAAGGCCGCGACCACCATCGTCGTCACCTTCGCTTTCAAATGCCGGCCCTGGAGAAAGGGCCTCAATTCGTTCGACATCGCCTGTTCCTCCTTTCCCGAAAATGGAAACCCTTGTGAATCGCGCGCACGGAGATGCCTCACCGTACCGGTTTTCGAACCGGTCTCGACCGGCTTGCGAATCACACGCCCCGGGAAGCCTCCCTCCATGCTCTCGAGAAGGAACATAAGCGGGCGGAATTAAGAAAAGATTAGACGTGGATTAGAAGTCTCTAATGTCGAAAGGAAATCGTTCGGCGAGAAAGCCGCGCTCAGGAGGGCGCTTCGGGACTCATGGGAATGTACACGCTGAAGGTGCTTCCCTTCCCGGGAAAGCTTCGAACCTGGATCCGCCCTCCGTGCGCCGTCGCGATGGAGCGGGCAATGCTCAGCCCGAGCCCCGCTCCGCGCTCCGTGCCGGGAGCGGTCATGGGAACCCGTTGAAACGGCAGGAAGATCTTCTCCAAATCCTCGGCGGCAATACCCGGACCGGAATCGGAAACGTCCACGACGGCGGTTCCATCGGCGGATCGAACGGAAAGCCGCACGACGCCTCCCGGCCGGGTGTACTTGATGGCGTTGTCGACGAGATTGAACAGCAGCCGCCACAGCCTTTCACGGTCTCCAGGGACCACGACCGGTTCGGCAAGCTCGCTGTCGAATCGGATGGATCGTGAGTCCGCCAATACCTTGAGCCGCCAGTAGACTTCTTCGGCAAGCTGCTCCAGGTCCACCGGCCGGCGGTCCATGCGCAGGACGCCGGCTTCGGCCCTGGCAAGCAGCAAAAGTCCTTCCACCAGGTGGGCGATCCGGTCGATCTCCTCAAGCGCACTCTTCAGAACGGCCTGGTATTCTTCCGGAGTTCTGGGCGAGCGAAGCGCGACTTCCAGTTCCCCCTTGAGTATGGTGAGGGGCGTCTGCAGCTCGTGAGACGCGTCCGCGCTGAAACGCCTGACCTGTGTGAACGCCGTATCCAGGCGCCCCAGCATTTCGTTCAGAGTCGACGCCAGCCGGTCCAGTTCATCGCCGGCGCCGGTTCCGCCGATGCGTTCGGCAAGATGTTCGGCACTGATACGCCGGGCAGCCTCCGCCATCCGGTCCACGGGCCGCAACGCCCGTCGCGCCAGCAGCAGTCCGCCCGTCGCGGCAAGCACCAGGCCGACGGGGAAAAGCACGGCCATGATGAGCAGAAACCGCGTGCGCGTCTCGAGGACACTCTTGAGAGACATCCCCACCTGGACCAGGTTGACCATCCGCCCTCCCTCCATGACCGGCATGGTGAGGACGCGCACCGGGTGTTCCTCGGAACCCGGCACCGTTTCGTAGGTGGAGATTCCATTGGCGGCGTTGTTCAGGGCCTCGCCGCTGAGCGGCAGCCTTCCCGAATGCGGCGCGGGCTGGCGCGGGTCTCGGTGTCCCAGGGGATCGAAGAGCTGGAAGTACCGGTTCCACGGTGAAAACCCGAAGAAGCGGCGAAAGGCTTCGTCCACTTCGGCGGGAACAAAGGCGGACGGACCGTGCGCGCGTTCGGTCAGAGACCGTGCAACGCCGTTGAGCGCCGCATCCACTTCGTGGGACAGGCTGTAGGAAAGGAGAGCGTATGCGGTCCCCCCGAGCAGGACGAGGGTCACGGTCAGGAGGCTCGTGTACCAAAGGGTGAGGCGCGCCCGGATGGATTTCATGTCTGCGGATTCACTCCGTCTTCAGCATGTAGCCGACCCCGCGAACGGTATGGATGAGCTTCGGTTCGCGGTCGGAATCGATCTTGCGGCGAAGATAATTCACGTAAACGTCGATGACATTCGTCATCGAGTCGAAATCATAATCCCAGACGTGTTCGGCAATCATGGTCCTGGTCAGGACCCGGTCCGGATTGCGCATGAAATAGTCGAGAAGCGCGAACTCCTTGGCCGTGAGCTCGATCCTTTCCGAACCTCTGGACACTGTGTGCCTGACCGGATCGAGCGTCAGGTCGGCTACCCGGAGCTCGGTCTGACTGCTTTCCGCCCGGCGCCTCAACAGGGCGCGCACCCGCGCGACCAGTTCGCGGAAAGAGAAGGGCTTGGTCAGGTAGTCGTCGGCGCCGGCGTCCAGACCGAGGACCTTGTCTTCGATGGCCGCCCTCACGGTGAGCAGCAGGACAGGCGTCGCAATCCGTTTTGCGCGCAGCGACCGGAGCAGTTCCATTCCGCTCAGGCGGGGAAGCTGGATGTCCAGGATGATCAGATCGTGCACCCGGTCCATGGCCATCTGGAGGCCGACCTCGCCGTCCAGGGCCACGTCCACCGCATAACCCTCTTCTTCCAGCCCTTTACGGATAAAGCTCGCGACTTTCTTCTCGTCTTCCACCACCAGGAGCCGCATTCATCACTCCGTGCCCACGAAAAGCAGTCCACCGGTCAATCCGCTAATTTTTTTATTTTACCCTGTCCGGCGGCAACATGCAAAAGCCGCCTCACCGAAACGGCACAACCGCCGCACACCCGAGCTTCACGTCCAGGGAAAGCCTCGCATCGCCGACGCTCGGCCGGCAGGCTCCTTCGAACGGAACGCCCGCACCGGTTGATTCGAAGTCGGTTGTTCCCGATGGAGATGCCGGCAAGGCCGCACCAAATCCATCCGTGTCCGTCAGAGCAGGATATGCCCGGGATGCAGGCCCCCGTCATCGTCATCATTGCAACGGCGGACGGGATGGAATAATAAGATGGAGCGACTCGTGCCGCCCGCCGATACAGGAGAAGAGCCGTCGACACTCCGGGAAAGAGCGGTCTCGGGACCATATTATCCCGGGACATGGAGCAGGTTCGGCGGCGGCTGGTCAACGCGCTCCGCCGCCGCATTCTCACGGGATTGGGAGAAGCGGGTTCTCATGCCGATTCGCGTTGGAAATCGCGGAAAGAGGGATCGGCGATGGGCGGGGCAACCCCAACCCTTGTGCTCGACTCAAGAGTTGACAAGGAACACAGTTGCTACCGCACGATCCGCCCAATTGCAGGGCAGGGCATTGTGCCCGCCCGTTCGATGTCGCCGTCTTGAACGCAAGCCGGCAGCAGACGCAAAGTGACCTTCCATCACAACGTATCGTCCAGGGACACAGGGGAGATTCCCCGAAAGGAGGGATGGTGTATGAAAACGCTTCGATCCAGGAATAGCTTGTGGTCGCTCATGGTTCTTCTTCTTGCCATGGCTTTTCTTGCGGGCATTCGGGGAACGACAGCCGCGGCTCAGGCGAAGCGGCTGGACAGCAAGGCGGTCAACCCGGTCACGATCGGCAGGGACGGGCCGCAGAGCGGTCGGGTCACGGCCAATGAATTGAACGTCGAATACAAGTATGTGTTCTCGGGGAGCAACATGCAGCTGTCGGGGAGCGTCCGGTTCGCCAGTCCCATCGCGGCCAACTATTCGGTCGTGAGGACATTCGAGCTCGGCCTCATCCTTGCCGACGCTCAGGGCAACGTGCTGCACCGGCAGATGCTCACGACCTCCTACGACAACAACGTCAATGACGCGATCCCGTTCACGCACACCGTCCTGGTGCCGCCGCAGGCGACGGTGATGGTGTTCTCGTACAGCGGTCAGGCCTACGGCCCGGGATCTTCGCCCACCAATTTCTGGCTCGATCCCGTCACAAAATAGCCACCGACCCGAACGATTCGCTTCACAAGCCTTTTTGCCGTCGGGCACGGCCCCCCGTGCCGGGCGGCAGGCTGAGACCGCACAAATTCAGGAAGGGCGGGCGCGAGTTCAGGCCTCCCCCGGTAACGAGGTGCGTTCAAGATGACACAACACCTGCCCGTCGGGAGGTGTGACGCGGGCGTGTCCCCGCCCCCTACCGACCGATGTGCCCGTCAGACGCGGCCGGTGGTGACGCAGGCGGGGATAAACCCCGGGGACCGTGCGGATCCGTAGGGTGGGCACGGTTCCTCCGTGCCCACGATCAGGCCGAGCCTCGTGCACCCGCACTCCTCATCAACGCTGCGAAAGCGTACGGCCACCAGCCTCTTCAATGGGGGCGTTCCACACGTCGGCTCCTGATCGTTGACGGCACCGAGCGCTGGGGCAAGGGTATCGGAACCGTGGGCTGCGCTATCGCGCATCCCACCCTACTGAACAACACAGTTGCTACGGACCGATATGCCGGTCAGACGTACAAGGGGCATGCTAAATGCCCGCCCGCCCAATGCACCCATCTTGAACGCAGTTATCCATGAGGCTGCGCTTCACCCGCGAAGCATGAAAACAGACTCCCGAGGGAGTCTATTTTCTAGGTAATTACCCATGGCGCCGGCGACACCCGCGAAGCATGAAAACAGGCTCACCCCGGGAATCTACTTTCTGGGTAAAACTGTATGAGAATGCTTCCGGGCGTCAAGGGGAAGACCCGTCCCGCGCCGCCAGCCGCAGCAGCAGGTTTCCGGCAACGGCGCGGCGGTAGGCGGCATCGGCGCGCACGTCGCTGATGGGCGAAACGATTTTCCCGACTTCCGCTGCGGCCTCCCTCATCCCCTCCGCGGTGAGCTCTTTGCCAATCAGCATTCGTTCGATCTCCCGGGACCTCACGACCGTCGGGCCGACGCTTCCCCACGCCAGGGCGGCGTCCTCGACCACGCCCCCCGAGGAGACGCGCAACATTGCGGCGAGGCTCACGGCCGAGCAGCAAAGCCCCTTGCGCTGCCCGACCTTTTCATAATGGAACAAGTTGAACATCCGAGGCTTTCTGATGCGAACGGCGGCCAGGATTTCGTTCTCGCCGAGGACCGTCTGCCCGGGCCCCCTGATGAAGTCCTTCAGGGCCACGATTCGACTTCCGGTCCCGCCGCGCAGCTCCAATTCCGCATCGAGCACATAGAGCGGCGGGAGGGTGTCGCCCGCGGGGGAGGCCGTGCACACATTCCCCCCGATGGTCCCCATGTTCCGGATGAGCCGGGACCCCAGCACTCGAACCGCCCGGACCAGGACCGGCAGTTGTTCGGTCGCCACGGGATCGGCCAGGAGCCGGGTGTGCGTGACGCAGGCGCCGATGCGCACCACCTCCCCGCGTTCGCTCACCGCGCCAAGCTCCGCTATTCGTTCGAGACAGACCAGGCAGGGCGGCACGGCTTCCACGCCACTTCGCATTTTCACCAGAAGGTCCGTACCCCCGGCATAGACCCGCGCCCCGGGGTGCGTTTCCAGGATCTGCCGGAGCTCCTCCATCGATTCGGGTATCAGGACGTTCGTCATCGCCGCTCCCCATTCGCGAGTTTCCGGGCGGCCGCTTCCACCGCATCCACGATCTTGACGTAACCGGTGCACCGGCAGATGTTACCGCTCAACCCTTCCCGGATTTGCTCCCGGCTGGGATGCGGTTGCCGGGCAAGCAGGCTGACGGCCGCGAGCACCATTCCCGGCGTGCAGAACCCGCACTGTACGGCTCCGTGTTCCATGAAGGCCTCCTGCACGGCGTGGAGCCGACCATCGCGGGACAGGCCCTCGATGGTGACGACCTCCCTGCCGTGCAGCTGAGCCGCGAGCATCAGGCACGACAACCGGCAGTCACCGTCGACCAGGATGGTACACCCACCGCACTCTCCCGAACCGCAGCATTCCTTGGTTCCCGTCAGCCCGCAATCCTCCCGCAGCAGGTCGACCACCCTGCGGTCCGGACGGACCTCGATTTCAACGCTCTCGCCGTTGAGGACAAACCTGAGCTTCAACTCGCCCCCCTCCCCGCATCGCACACTCGTGTCGCGTCACCGGAGCTTTCACGTCACCGGCTGTGCCGGTCCCTCTTCCATGGCGCGCAAAACGCGTGACGCCGTCAGGGGCGAGCGCGTCAGGCGTCGCCCCAGGGCGTCGTTCACGGCATTTGCCACGGCCGGCAGCGGCCCGTTGGTTCCCACTTCACCGATCCCTTTCATGCCGAACGGCCCCGTGTGTTCAAACGTCTCGGCCGCCACGGAAATGATTTCCGGAACATCCAGGGCGGTCGGCAGGATATAATCGGCGAAACCGGCATTCAGAATCGTGCCCCGGTCCAAAAGGAGCTGTTCGGTGAGAGCGTAGCCGAGTCCCTGGGCGACGCTCCCGTGAACCTGCTGTTCGAAGCCCTGCGGATTGATCACCTTCCCCCCGTCCGTTACGGCCAGGTATCCGGTGACTTCGATCCGGCCGGTCAATTCGTCCACTTCCACGCGGGCGAGGTGAGCGGCATAGGCGAAGAACACGTGCGGGAAGCCGATGGCAAACTCCTTCCCGGTATCCGGCACATCGTGCGCCACGGGCATGATGAACTGCCCGACACTCGCCCGGTCCGCCTCGGGCAACATCCGGGCCAGCAACTCGAACGAGGCCTCCCGCCCCGACGGAAGATGCCGCACTCTTCCCGGCAGCAGGGCCAGTCCCTTCTCTTCGTCCAGCATGAGCACCAGCGCCGTCCTGTGAAAAAGCTTCTCCTTCAAAGTGTTACAGGCTTGGACGAGGGCATTGCCGAAAGTGTAGGTGGTTCGTCCTGCCGACGAGGAACCCGAAGGATGCGTCCGGTCCGTGTCCGGCAGTATCAGTTCCAGGCGGGATGCATCCTGGCAGAGGATTTCCCCGGCAATTTGAACGAACGCCGCGGAGTTTCCCTGCCCCATATCCGAAACGCCGCAGTAGATCCGGATTCTGCCGTCGGAAGTCAGTTCCAGCCTCGCGATGGCGGAATCGGGGAGCCCGCGCCCGTACCCCATGGCATTGAAAACCGCCGCAAGACCCACGCCCCGGCGCTTGAAGGGCGGAGCCGCCCGCTTCCAAGCCCGCCGCTCCAGCCAGAGCGGGTGGCGGCCCAGCGTCTCGAGGCACGCACCAATCCCCGTGGAATGGACCATCGTCACCCCCGCGCAGTTCTCGTCCCCGCGTCGAAGGGCATTTTTCCTCCGAAATTCCAGGGGATCCAGGTTCAGCTTTGCGGCGAGCATGTCCATCACGCTCTCCACGGCGAAGGCCGTCTGGCATACCCCGAATCCGCGCATGGCGCCTGCGATGGGATTGTTCGTGTACACGCACCACCCTTTCACCCGGACGTTGGGAATGCGATAGGGCCCCCCGGCATGCTCCATCCCGAGTTCCATGACCTCTGCGCCGAGATGCGCGTAGGCGCCGGTGTCGTAGTAGAGGTCGCATTCGAGCGCGTGCAGGGTTCCGTCCCGTTTCGCCCCGACGCGGTAATGCATTTTCACGGCGTGGCGCTTGTACCCGGCGATGAAGCTTTCCTCCCTCTCCCACGTCATCCTGACCGGACGCCCCCCCGCGTGCATGGCCGCCAGGGCGAGCAGGCACTGCACGGTGGCGCCGTCCTTTCCGCCAAATCCCCCGCCGAGGTAGGGACTGATAATCCGGATCGAGAACGGATCGAGCCCCAGGGCGTGAGCGATCTCGAAACGGTCTCTGAACGGCGCCTGGGTCGAGACGGTCATGACGAGCTTTCCGTCGGCTTCCCGGTGGGCAATCCCGTTCTGGGTTTCCAGGAAAGCGTGTTCCTGGAAGGGGACTTCGAACGTTTCCTCCACGACCGCGTCGCACTCCCCGAAGGCACCGCCCGCGTCCCCTTTTTCTATGACGGCCCGCAGCAGAACGTTCCCACTGTCGTGGATCGCAGGCGCATCGGGTCTCAACGCTTCCTCGGGGCTGTGCACGGAAGGGAGCGGCTCGATGTCCGGCGCGACCAGGGCGAGAGCCTTCGCCAGCGTTTCCCGGTCCTCGGCCAGAACCAGCGCCACCGGATCGCCGCAGTGCCTGACGCGGTCCACGGCCAGAACGGGCTGATCCTTGTGGACGATCCCCTGGCGGTTGGTCCCCGGAACGTCGGAGGCCGTAAGGACGCACAGGACCCCCGGAAGCACTCTCGCCTCCTCCACATGGACGGTCCTCAGCCTTCCGTGAGGTACTCCGGCCCGCCTCACCCCGGCCCAGAGCATGTTTTCCGGGGTGTGGTCGATCGCATACTTCTCTTCGCCGGTAACTTTCGCGGCGGCGTCAACCCGTGGAACCGGGCATCCGATCTCCAGCGGTCCGTGGCGCAACGTCATTCCTCCCCGGGGACGCCGCGCGCGACCGCATCGGCGCACCCCGTATCTCTCGATTCGCGTCTTGATATCCGTTCCAGCACGACGACAAGGACCAGGGCCAGGCACACGAGTCCGGCGCAAACGTCGAGCAGCCGGGTCGGAGGGCAGCCCCCGGCCAGGAGCGCCCCCCCGGCGAACGGACCGAGGAAAAAACCGGCGTCCATGGAAAAGAGCGCCAGGTTGGTGTTGACTCCCCGGAACCGCGGCGGGGATATCCTGAACATCGTCGAGTTCAGCAGGGGCAGGACGATGCCCAGGCAGAGCCCGTATGTTCCGGCAAGAACATAGAAAGCTTCGGCGGAGGCCGCATGAGCGAAGACAAGGAAAAAACCGGCCAGTAGAGCCATGAAAACTTCGATCGTTCTGAGCTGGTTCACCTTGTCGAAATACGCCCCGCCGCAGACGCGCACAACGATCATGGCCAGGGTGTAAATCGGGAAGAAGACACCGACGTTGCCGGCACCCATTTGCAGGGCCAGGCTTTTCATGAAGAAAAAGACGGTCGAGTGGCAATAGTAGATCAGCAGGTTGACGCCGATGAGCAGGAGTACATCGACTCGACGAACATTGAGCAGGAACTCGTTCGCAACGGGCCTCCTCATGACGGCGGAATCCACGCCTCCGAGCGCGGCCCGTATTCTTTTCCCGCAGCACAGCGTCAGGATCAGCGCGGGCAGGGCAAAAAGGGAAATCCAGGCGTAGATGATCGCCTCGTCGCCTGTCCGCGGCAAGAGGGCTTCGGTCACGAACGGCATGACCGCATAGGGAAGGAGTGTCGCGACACTGAGGATGCCGAACCCCTGACCGCTTTTTTCCTTCGGGATGAAATGCACGATGAGGGTCAAGATGGCCGACACCAGGAAAACGAAGGCGGCACCGTGGAAAAGCCGCAATGCCGCCAGGCCCGCGAGGCTTGTCGTGAACGCGTACGAGCACAGGGCGACCGCAATCATGACCAGGGAAAGAACCAATGCGCGCAGGGCGTTTCCGGCGTGCAGAAAGGCGATGGCAACAGGCCGCAGGACGAAAGCGGCCATGGGTTCGAGCCCCAGCAGGAAGCCCCTCCACTCGGCGGGAACGCCGATTTTCTCCAGGTAGCTGAAAAAGCTGTAGAAGACCGCAATGTTGCAGAAGCCGAAGAAGGAAACCGCGCTCAACAGGACAAACTCAAAGGATAGAAGCCGCTTCGGCTCCGACGTGGACCCGTCCCGTTCGAGCGCACGAACGCCGGCGGCCGAGGACGTCATTGTGTCCTTCTCCAGTCTTCTCGGACAAGCTCAAGGATGTTCGCGGCCCTCTCGGAGAACAGCCGGATGCCTTCCCAGCAGGGATCTCCGATGATTTTCTGCATGAGCAGCGCGTCCTCGTCGAACCAGCGCGGCAGGACACCGCCGAGGAAGTAGCCCCGGCCGCGCAGAGCGCTCACCGCCCGTTCGACCCACGGCCGGCCGAGGCTGAGCGAAACCTGGATCACTTTGAAGCCTTGCGGGAGCACATCTTTTTCGAGCGCGTCCAGGCGGGATTCAAAATCGCCCCCCACCCGCGCAACGGCCATCCTGACCACCCGCGCAAACGGAAACATCCCGACTTCGGCCCGGCTCACCGAATCCGGCGGAAGATCCGCCTCGCCGGGGGAAAGTGTCCTCGCATCGTCGAGTCCGGCGTAGAGGAAGCGCAGCACTTCGGCGTAGGTTTCAGGCAGGTGGACCACGTGAGGCCGCGGCCTGTAGGCACGGAAGACAGCCACCGACGCCACCCTCCCGGCGGCACTCCGTTCTTTCTCATAAGCCTCGGCGGGCATGAGCGCCACTTCCAAGGCGGTTTCGACGTGGTCGAAAGCGGCGGTTGTCCTCTGCATGTAAACGTGGTTGCAGACCGCTTCCCCCCAGGTTTCCTCCAGTTCCAGCTCCGGAGCCAGGCGCTCGTATGCGAAGCTCAGCAGGAACCGGTTGATTCCGGCGTTTCGATGTTCCGACAGGACCGCACCGGCGCCAGCCTCATAGAGCTTCCCGTAAGGCGAGGAACGAAAGAGGGCCGCGTGGCCGATGATCTTGCAGTCCGGTCCGCGCGCGACCACCGGGTAGTTGTCCCCCCGCGCGAGAGCCGCCGCAAGCTCGACGGGGTCGTACACGTGCCGCGCCGGATACCCGTCGCCATAGATCGTTCTGAACAATTCCCCGATACCGGCTCCGTCCTCCGGGCGGAAAAGGCCCACCTCCATCTTTTCCCCGGAAGGCAGGACGTGCCCCTCCGGTTCAATCCTTCGAACGCGTTCCACGAGATTCATGAACGGTTCCTTTCTTATCCCCGGACCGGCGGATCGACCCGCGCAGGCGGATCGTCCCCCGGACCTTCGACCGCGGCCTCCGCGAGCGGCCCCCCCATGCGCTGCGCGGGACGCGTTTTCACCCGCGTTCCACGAGCACTTCGGTCAGGGCCTCGATAAAGCACCCCATGGCTTCATCCGTGGAGACGGTCACCCGGATCCAGTTGGGAAAACGGAACCCGGTCATGCTGCGGATCATGACGCCCCGAGTCATGAGCTTGCGATAGGCCAGACCGTCATTCATGGGCAGTTTGAGCATGACGAAGTTCCCCTCGC
>Ga0208041_1002060_pt1 | contig 11406 bp, 7 predicted proteins | sample AD_SCU002_MetaG_FD_184453 | JGI IMG/M metagenome (GOLD analysis project Ga0208041, IMG submission 184453) | Active sludge microbial communities of municipal wastewater-treating anaerobic digesters from China - AD_SCU002_MetaG (SPAdes) (version 2) | ecosystem: Engineered > Bioreactor > Anaerobic >...
AGTGCTCCAGGAGGTATTCCACCACGGCGGGGCCGAACCCGTCGTCACCCAGAAGCACGTTGCCGCACCCGAAGATGAGGATGGGCTTCGTGAACAATTCTTCAATCATGACGCTCCGATCGTCCGAATTTTGGGTATATTGTCATAAATAACGCCGACTCTTGTGCACAATGTGCAATGAGTGCAACAGCGATATTACCCGGACAATCGTCACTAAACAAGGTTTTTTTGCGCTATTGTCTTATTCGGAATAAACGGCGGGCGGCATGAGTTGACCCGAAAATGCAGTGATTGCAGCGCCAAAGCCTCATTTGCCATTTCATGAAAACCGCGCCGCGGCATTCGGAAACCGCAGAACGGCCGGCACGCCCATGGAACGTACCGCACTTGTGCAAATTGTCAAGGAATTTGTGCGGCTTGCACTTCGGCCGCAGTGAAGTTTTCCGGGGGGAGCGACACCGTGAACGGCACGCCGAGCTTCTTTGCCCCACGTGCAAAAGCGAACGTGCATTCGCGGAAGGCTGCCGAAAATGCACCGGCTCTCACGGGCCGGGCATTTCGTCCCGAAAGGGCCTTCCGCGTCCCGGCAGCCCTGAACCTGCGTCCTGAAGGGCCGGGAAGGCTCAGCCGCCAACCGTTTTCGGAACCGTCGAAAAGAAAGCCGTCCCGCGCCCGGGACACACGACAGGCAGGGAACCGCCCCCCTCACAGAACGCTTTTCGAGCTCCGAAGGGAACCGGCAAACAGGCCGATGCCGCCCACCAGCAGGACGAGAATGGTCAGCAGGTCGAATGCCGACATGTTCTGCAGGTGGAACCGGGTCTGCGCAATGACGCCGAATCCAAGCATCACCAGGGATGCGCCCGCCAGCAGCCAGCCGATCAGGCGGCTCCGGTCGTAGAAAATCAGGCCCACCCCGAAAATGAAGGGGACCAAAACCATCCCGCTGGTGATGCCGACCCCCCAGAAACTGAAATACCGGTAGCCAAGCCCGAACCCGACACTCACGTGAATGTTGTGCAAAAAGAGGTATCCCCCGGCCACGATCATGATGAGTCCGATAAAGAATCTCCCGATTCCCCCCTCCGTACCGCCGGCACCGCGCATGCGTTCCTCCTGTCGCCGCCTCATCCCTCGCCGCGTTTGGACTGTCCCGCAATCGAGCACATTACACCGAATGCGGCCCGCAAGACACTATTTTTGCGTGCCACTGCCAATCCGGTTGGAATACCGCGGGCTTCGGACTCCGTCACTCCAGCGGTAAAGCCGCTTCAGAATGACCCCGCGCGCGACGGCCACGGCGTCGCCCCCTCCTCTTCCGGTCAAGACGCCGGGGCTAGAGGTCAAGCATGTTCAAAAGGGTCAAAGCCACCTTTTCCGCAAATTCCGGATCGTTGATGTTGTTGTCCATTTCGATCACCGGGATGGATGGCTTCAGATTCCTCTTGATGCTCTCGAAGCAGGCACGATCCGCCTTCGGATCCCGGAAACAACCGCCTTCGCCGTCCAGCGCGGATACCCCCTTCAAGGGCAGCAAAACAGCGACCGGAGCCGTGGCGGCGTTTGCCGCCGCGGCGATGATTTCGCCCATTCGGGCGTTTTCTTCGACGTTCGTGCGCAGCAGGGTGACGTTGGGGTTCAGCCGGTAGAGGTTGCGCCTCTTGTATTTCTCCGGCACCGTTTCCATTCCCGAGAAGTTGGCCATGTCCACGCATCCCGGGACCAGAACCGTGGGGATACCCGCTCGGGAAGCCGCCATGCACCGATCGGGTCCGGCGTTGAATAAGCCTCCGCACACGAAATCCGCAAGCTCCGTGGTGGTGATGTCCATCGAACCGACCACAAAACCGTCATCAACGAGGCTTTCCATGGTCCTGCCGCCGGCCCCGGCGGTATGGAACACCAGCACTTCGTACCCCATCTTCTCCATAACGCTGCGCGCGTGCTCGACACAAGCCGTCGTGTTCCCGGACATCGATGCCGCAACGAGAGGCTTCTCATCGAACGCCCGCGGAATCTCCATTTTCACCATTCCGGCAATCGCGCCGGCGGCATTGGCGAAAATCCTGCGGCTGATCCGGTTGATCCCGGCAACATCCACGATCGACGGGATGAAGGTGATGTCCTTGGTGCCCGCGTAGGTGCTCACGTCTCCGCCGCCCACCGTGGACACCATCACCTTGGGGAGACCGACCGGAAGGGTGCGCATGGCGGTTGCGGCCACCGATGTCCCCACGGCGCCCCCCATCCCGATGATCCCGTGCAGCCTGCCTTTTTCGTACAGTCCGCGCACGACGACCGCCAGCCCCGCAGCCATGGTTTTCACGGCCTCATCCCCGTGCTCCCCGGATGCGAGCCCGGCCGGCTCCCCTCCCGCCGCCGCCGCCACCTCGCCGCGCGTGACGTTCGGCTTGAACGCCGGCTCACCCGTCATGCCGCAATCAACCACGAGGGTTTTCAGACCTTCCATTTCCACCAGGTCCCTGATGAAAGCGACCTCCTCCCCTTTGGTATCCAGCGAACCGACGATCACTACCGCTTTTTCCATCGCATCCTCCCCGAAGTGACTCTCACGCTCCCGTTGAGATTCTGAGATTACGAATCGGCAACGCGCGTCCCGATCATGAAATCCGGCCGATACGCCAGGCCCCTTCCGGTTTTGCGCCCTCCGGCCCTCGCGTTGCGGCGGGCGGCGCTCGAGACGCAAACGAGACATCGTCCTCCGGTCGCCGATCGGTGCCTGGAACAGCTCGAAGAACATTACAAAGACTCTTGTCTAATGCGTTTTGGAGGTGTAGCCTTCCTGGTCTGATTGACGATTCGGAATTGCTTTTCAAAAAGACAAGACAAATTGCTGCCCCCCGGGCCGGGCTTCGGTATGAAACAGGCCGGCGGAAAGCGCGTCAGGCCGCCTTCGACGGGACATGCCCGGAATCCGGAACCCCCGCGACGGACAGTCGCCCGAAAACGATCGGCATGGAAGTCATGAGCCAGTTCAACTTGAAGATCCTGCTTCTTCTGTCTTGCGGTCACATGGTGGTCGACATCTACCAGGGCGCGCTCCCGGCCATTCTGCCCTTCCTCAAGGACAGGCTGGACCTCAGCTACACCGTTGCCGGCACGATCTTGATCGCCTCCAACCTGACGTCGTCGGTGATCCAACCCATTTTCGGGTTTCTTTCCGACAAGAGAGAAAAAGCTTATCTGTTACCGCTGGGCACCTTCGCCGCGGGAGCGGGATTCTCTCTTCTCGCCGGCGCCGGTCACTATCTGCTGATTCTTCTGCTGGTGGCGATCAGCGGGTTCGGAATCGCCGCTTACCATCCGGAAGGTTTCAAGACGGCCCGTTTTTTCACGGGACAAAAGAGGGCCACGGGCATGTCCGTCTTCGCAGTGGGCGGGAATCTTGGAAACGCGCTCGGTCCCATCATCGCCCTGTCCATCATCAACTATTTCGGGTTTTCCTCACTGCCCTGGATGTTCCTGCCGGCGGCCGCCTTCACCATCGGCATCATCGCCCTGCGCAAGCGCGTGGCCATTCCCGCAACCGACCGGCCCGCGGTTGCCGAAAATACTCCCTCGATTCCCCGGCGGGCGCATCGCGCCATGATCGTCATCATCTGCGTCATCATCACGAGGACATGGACGCAGATCGGCCTGATGACCTATATTCCCTTCTACTACATCGACGTGTTGAAACAGGACCCGGTTTTTGCCGGAAAGCTCGTGAGCATGCTGTTGCTGGGCGGGGCTTTCGGAACCCTTGCCGGCTCGCCGCTCGCGGACCGCTGGGGACACCGGCTCTGGCTTCGCTTCTCGATGCTCGGGAGCTTCTTTCTGTTTCCCCTTATCCTCCATCTCGAGGGCTTCCTGCTGTCGGTCGCCGTGACGCTTTTCGGGGCGGTCCTCATCTCCACCTTCTCGGTGACGGTGGTGATGGGACAGAACCTTCTGCCGCGCAACCTCGGTGTCGCATCGGGTCTCATCGTCGGCTTCGCGATCGGCGCGGGCGGAATCGGAGTGACCCTTCTCGGGATCCTCGCCGACCATTTCGGGGTCCCTTTCGCCTTTAAGTGCATCGGTTTCCTTCCCCTGGCCGGGTTTCTCATGAGCCTGCTCCTCGAGTATCCTTTGAAGAAAACCGCCTGATACGAAGTTGCGTTCAAGATGGGTCTTTCAAGCACAGAAGAGCGGGGGAATGATTCCCCCGCACCCCCCCAAGTTTCGGCCGCACGCGCAAGCGCGTGAGGCCGAGTGCTCGGCGCTGTCGGCGACTGGCCGAAGGCCGCCGCCGCAGCGCCACACGGAGCCGCGAAGCGGCGAGGGGGTGTGGGGGATACGTCCCCCAGGCTTTTAGAGTATCATTTTGAACGCAATTATCCATGCCCCCTGCGACACCCGCGAAGCATGAAAATGGACTCACCCGGGAATCTATTTTCCAGGTAAATCCGTATGAGGCCGTCGCGGGGCGTCCTCCGTCGGATCGGGACAAGACCGGCAAAGGGGCTGTAACCGGCCGGGGAGTTGGCCGGTATTGTCCGAGGCCGGGGCGGGCGGGACAGGCGGCGTTGAATTTCCTGAAACGCGGAAGGATTCGGGGTTCGAAGCGCATTGGAAGGAGGGACTCGTTGCGTTGCGGCGCGGGCCGGCATTCGGCAGGACCGCGGCGCCCCCGCGATTTCCGGCGGCGTTCCGGAAATCCGGGCGGCGGCGGGTATTCCGCTCCCACAGGCGGGGCGACCTCTTTGCCAAATCGCCGTTGCCGCGGATGGAACCGCGGAGTGACCCTGACTCGATCACTTCTCCCGCGCCAGCACCACCAACCCCAGCGAAAGCCAGAAAGCTTCCCGGATGCGACGCAGGATGCCGAAGGCCGCCCCGAGGGTCGCTCCCAGGTTGAATCCGAGGGAAAGAAGGACGCCGCCGCCATCCTGCACTCCAATCGAGGCGGGGATGAGAAACCCGACGGCCGCAAAGAGCATGACCAGTGCATCCAGGCACACGGCAAGCCCCCAGCTGATGGGATGTCCCAGCAGCTGGAACACCAGGTAGACCTCCACGGCCTGGGCCGCCCAACTGGCGAGAACCAGCACGAAAGCCAGCAACCCGCGCCTCGGATACAAACGGTAGAATTCCGCAAGAAAGGCATCCAGCTTGGCCAGCTCCGATTCCTTCGCCTTCAGGCGGTCCGGGCAAAGGCGCAGCCGTTCCAGCAACCGGACGCCCATGAGGCATGGGCCCCTGCTCTGCAGGTAGACAAAAGCCAGCCCGCCGGCTCCCAGCAACAGTGTGCCGAGGCCGAGCACTTCCAGGTTCGAGGAGGTGCCGTGGACCAGAAACGGAGCCAGGACCAGGCCGAGCACAATATAAGTCACCAGGCCCAGGACCAGAATGCCCCTCTGTATAAGCACCGAGGCCGTGGCTTCCTCCCAGGGCACCCCCGCGGCGGTCAGGCGCACGGCCTTAAAAGGCTCTCCCCCCATGGTGGCCGTCGGGGTTAGCTGATTGAGAGATTCTCCGGCAAGGCGCAGCATGAAAAGCCTGCCCAATGACGGTCGAACTTCCGATGTCAGCAGCAGTACGCTCCAGGAAAGCGTCACCAGGAGATTGAGCAGACCGTACGGCAACAGGACCAGGGGCCAGTAGTACCCGATCCGGATGAACTGCCGGCTGATGTTGTCCCAGCCGATTTCATTCAGCATCCAGAACAGGAAGACCAGGGCGACGGCCAGCAAGATCAAGGTCACCCATCGCATGGGGTTGCGGGGCAGAACCATCCTTTTTCATCATCCTACATCGCGCGGCGGCATGCCGTCCGAAAACCGTCCTCCCGCGGCTTCACCGTCATTTCGAAACGCCCGGCGCACCCCGGCTTCATCGATGCGTTTCGGGCATGACATCAAAATAGTCGGTGTAGAACCGAAAGCATCGTGCCAGGGCATCGGGATCGAAACCGAATTCCTCGAGCGTGTAATGGTGCACGCCGTGCTTGTTCATGCGGTGTCTTCCGGCAAAGGCCCTCATCGCCTCCTCGGCCTCGGGCGTAAGCTGCATCCCGAAATGGTCGTAGATGCGGCGGACCATCGCCACGGAATCCCGCACGAGGTCGACATACCCGACATCGAAAAACCGGTTCCGCAGGGCCGGGTGTTCTTCACGAAACCGGATGGCCGATGCCGCGGACCCCTCCCAGCGCCACTTCACTTCCTCGCCGAGTTGAGCCTTGTCCAGGCGATCGGTGAACGCCCCGCGCAACACGGCGGTGAAGCTGGTGCAGGAAGGCATCACCTTAAGCGGGTCCCTGTGGGTCATGATGATGCCCGCATCGGGATAGACCTGCAGGAGCGCATCGAGCGAGACCAGGTGACTGGGCGCCTTGAGCACCCAGTGCGTTCCGGGGCAGCGCCATTGCAGGTGCTGGAGGAATTTCCGGTGCCATTCGTAGGCCGGGCGTTTATCCGCCCTGTCGAGCCAGTTCCGATACGAATACACGTAATACATCGAATCGAACACGTAACTGATGAAAGACAGTCCGGTGATGGCGATGCACTCCTGGGGAAGCGTCGCCTCGATCAGGTGGACGGTGTTGAAATCAGGCATCAGAACGTCGATCCACCGCAGTTCCTTTTCAGTCCTGGCGATTCGCGGGTCGGTGCCATAAGCGGCTTTCTCCGGCGGAGGAGAAGGGTGCATCACTTCCCATACCTGCGGCGACCGGGCGGCCGGGTCCTGGGCCAGCAGCGCATGGAGAAAGGTCGAACCGGTTCTCGGCAGCCCCGTGATGAACAGCGGGCGTCGAATGACCTCACCGGATATCTCCGGATGACGCTTCACGTCTTCCACCAGGCGCAGCCGGTTCCGCAGGGTGCGGACAATGTCGTTGCGCACGCAGACCCGTCCGATGAAGTTCAGTTGCGCGTCCGCCTCCAGCGACCCGAGCAGAATTCTGAAGGGCTCACGGAAGGAATCCCCTCCAAAGTCGACCAGGCCGGTCGTTCGGCGGGCGCGCGCGAGCAGGCGGTCTTCATCCAGTCGCATCAGACCGTTGCAGGGAAACATCCGTGCGAGCGAATTCACGGCGCTCAGCAGCGGGTGCCGTTTCGGGAAAGCGGTCGCCTCCCGGACCGTCTTCCCGATGCTCACCGCGCGACTGCCGCGCTCCCCGCGCACGTCGCCCCGTGCGGGTTCTCCGCCGCCGGAACCGGTCGTCGTGCCGGACAATATTCCGGATTCATTGGTGTTTCCGGCCACTTTCTCCCCTTCGAATGTGAAGTCGGACCCCGCACCCCCGACATCCCCGACATCCCCGACATCCCGTTTCACGGGTGCCAAACGAACATCCTATTCGATCGATAACAACAGCCCCGATCATCAAATGGCCCCACCCCGGCCGCGCGCCCGGCTCATCCATCTCCATGGTTCCCCGCCGGTTTGCCGCATACGACCTTTTATGCCAGGTTCAGGCTTCGCGGGTGACGCGGGCGCCATGGGCAATTGCGTTCAGGATGGCGGCATTGTGCGGGAGGACATAAAGCCCTCCCCTTATATGTCAGACCGGCACATCGGCCCATAGGGGCGGGATCTATCCCCGCCCGCCGGGCAGGTATTGGGTAATCTTGAACGCACCTCGGTCCCATTCCCGACGGGACACCGCGCGGCCTGCATCCGTATAGACCAAAGCGACCGTGCCGGCAACGAGCTTATCCGGAGGGGAGACACTTCGAGCCTCCAGCAACGGATAAGCGCCTGCTCTCCCACCCGCGGCAGATTCAAACGATCGTTTTAATTAAGCGATTGTTTTGCGTTATGCAAGCTAATTCTTTGCTTCGTCATGAATCGGCGTCGGGGTTTTGTGTCGGGCGCGGCACGCTCCCGAATCATCAACCGGTTGTCCCCGGAGCGGCACTTTCGATCGGTCGGCGGGGGGGATCGCCGCCCGTCCCCACACACCACCTTCCATATCGTTCCGTGCACAGGGAACCTTGATGGACTCCGCCAAAATCTCTCCGACCGCTCAAGGTACGACACAACGGACCCGCCAGCCCCGAAAAGCGGAGGATACCCCGCGCGATCACGCGGCGGACAGTATGTCCACAACCGATTCTCAGCAGGTTTCCGTCGACGGTATCGAGAATATTTGCGGCAGACCCTCCCACGCCTCATCCCGGTGAAAGCCGGGGACCATCAATATTTCTCTCATTTTTCCCGGATTTCCGCCTGCGCGGGGATGAGACCAATGGCCCCCTGCTTCGCGCTGTTCCCCGGATCGGGACAGCCTGTCACCCTGACGGCAACCATCCAAGGAGCAATCATTCACGGCAGTGTATGTAGATCGACATTCCATACCGTTGCAAAACTTCAAGTACAGTTGTCCTCTTGTCCGGCATGCCCGGCTTGTGTGGGGTCGCCGTCAGCCAACCCGGGGGTTTGCCTGCGGCTTCCTTCAGATTCCTCCTCCCGATGGACGCCCTTGCCGTCCGGCTGACAGGTCCCCCTGTCCGGCCTGTAGAGGACTTGCACCTCCTGGTGAACGCGTCCTGCCGGGCGCGCAAAAAAAGGCAGGATCATTCCTGATCCTGCCTTTGAGAGTGTTCAGACTTGGCAGACCGACAGCTTCTAGTCCCCGTTCAACACATGGGGATTCCTGTGCTTGTGAGACTTGAGAGGTTTTTCATGATGCTCATACGTTATTAGATTATACTCGAAAAGATATGCTGTCGGATTCCAGTCGAGCATGCGAGGGCCGTTCACGCATTCCACGTCGTCGGAGAGCACAAGCCAGATTTTCGCACCCACGGCACCGGAAGGCTCCGTCGGATTGAAGTTTGCATCATATTCCGCCGGCAAACTCGTATTCAATTCGACATTGCCATGAATGTTGAGATTGCCGCTGCGGGGCGTGGTCCGGCCATGCCCAAGGCAAACCAAGCCGTTTCCCCGATCTCCGGGCCATGGGTCCGGATAGTAAATCAGCGTGTAGTTCGTCTCGGGAAGAAGCCCGCGTCCCGCAAAAGAGAACTTGAATTTGTCGCCCCACAGGCTGTAGTTCAATCTCCCCCATCTGCGGTTGTCGGGGAAAATGCGCCACGGACCGGTTCCCTCGTTCGGACAGCCGTATGAATCGTAACCTTCGGTGCCTATCAAGCTCTCATCACATTTCTGGTAGAGAAATAATCTCCCCGCCTTCGCTTCTCCATTCTGATCTGCCATCGCCAGAGACGAAACCATGGCAAACATCACGGCAATCACGAGAATCACGAATTTTTTCATGTTGTTCTCCTTTCGAGCGGAAATGATCTTTGAGCCTTCAAGAACTCTTGGCATCACATATTAGTTACAAATCCGAGTTTCAATGCGCTTGACCGGATTTATTTCCCCCCTGCGTCAAAGGTCGGGATCGGGGCCTGAATCGACCCCTCCAAAGGGCCTGTGCCTTGACTTGAAACTCCCTCGCGCCGTCATTCGCTAACGTTCACCACGTGGGAAAGGCCCTGGGGAACCATCTTCCAGCGGACACAATTGTCCGCCGCACCAATTCCTTGTGACCTGTTCTTCAAAAGGCTCGGTTTCCGGGCCGCCCAAACTGCTGAAGGGCAGGCATTCAAATAAACTCAAATCCTGTTGTTTTCACTATGAATAATGGAACAACGTTTCAACGTGACCAGCAATGACTCCCAAGATGCACCCCGGTATTGGGTCGCGCTCCGAAGAATTTGCGGAGCAACCCACGCTCTCATAACACTGCGGAGTCGCGCTCCAACACACAATTGGCATGTCAACGGGGCTGGTTCACCTGTTTCAGGACACATTTGGATCGGTCATACGGCACCTCCGGCAACCCTGCCGCCCTATCCTCCCTCGGAAGACGTAGGCCAGTGGCTTTGCGTCCCACCCTTTCGAATGGTTTGCCTTTTTCGGGTTGTACATAGTCCAACTCAAGCGCATCATTACACAATACGGCGATGAAGGGATGAAAAAAGTCTACGCGCGCTGTGGGAAAAATTTGCAGTTCGCTATAATTATATAAAATATCTATGTTATTTTCGCGCACTCACCCTGCGTAATTTCCTGAAGGAAGGTAAAATCCCCTTTCCGGGAATAGCCCTTGCCCCCTGAAAGTCCGCTCCTGAACGATGATATGGACGTGACCCTTGATTCAATCAGTTTTTCTACCATACTCGAATCATTCCTGTCGATCATAAATTCCTGGATTTAAGCTTTCATCGACACGAGCGTTCCGGGAACGCGGGGCCGCATCTCATCCGATTCCCGGGCCCCCGGGCAACCGGGTTCACGGCTCCGGGTTCGATCCGTCCGATGTTTTTCTTGCCGATCCTCGAGACAGTTCCTCCCGGCCGGGCGCGTTCCCGCTCACCGCCGTCGGCGATTTGCATCCCGCGGCTCCCACGGCCCACGCCCGGAAACGAAAGCCTCTCCGTTGCCGAAGAGGCTTGATCCATCGGGGATTCCCACGGTAAGGCTCGAGGCGGGAGGATCGCGTTATTCCCGCACGTAAGAAGGGCACCGGCAAGGCTGCGCCGCCCGGTTCACGGACCATTCGAGACCGGTCCCCCGCCGCCGTCGGGAAAGGTCATGGGCGAGGCGGTTTGACCGATCCGTGGGCTCCGGTTTCTCACAGGGTCTGCTGCCCCCATCCTTTCGCCTTTATATATTCGATATACTTACTAATTTCAGTTGATACGCGGCTGTTGGAGTAGAGGTAATAAGGACGTCTGATCGGATAACTGCCATCGCTCACGGTGCCTCGACACGGCAGTACCGCCGGTCCATCGACGCCCGCCCTTATTTTCATGATCTTCGTTACGGCCTGCCCCGGACATTCAAGAGCATCCCGAATCCGCACAAAACCGATGGCTCCCGGAGTTCCGGAGACTCTCGTCATGACCCCGGCGAAATCGGGCATCACTTCAGCACCTGACGCCAGAGGTTTGCCGAGGAAGTCCTCCTGCATGAAGACCAGTGTGCCGGGATGCTTCTCCCCGACACGGAAGACCTTCACGAGTGCCGGGGGCGCGCCGCATTCACTCCAGTTCGTGTATTCGCCGGACAGAAGCTTCTTGACCTGGTCTACGGTGAGATCGTTCAATGGGTTTGAAACGTGAGTGACAATCACGATGCCGCCGTACCCGATGAGGTTTTCCGTCAGCTCAACGCCCTTGGCTTTCGCGGCGTCCTTTTCAGCGGCGTTTATTTTTCTGGAGGCCAAGGCGACGCCGGTTTCTCCTCTCACCAGCGCGGAAAAGACGGCATCCACGGTCGCCCCCCTGACGACTCTCACGTCCGTCCCCGGATTTTCTCTCTCGAACAACATTGAAAGGGTGTGAAGTCTGCCGAACATGCTGTCCGGACCCGTCACCCGTATGACGGTTTTGTCTGCGGCAGGCG
>Ga0208041_1002068_pt1 | contig 11379 bp, 17 predicted proteins | sample AD_SCU002_MetaG_FD_184453 | JGI IMG/M metagenome (GOLD analysis project Ga0208041, IMG submission 184453) | Active sludge microbial communities of municipal wastewater-treating anaerobic digesters from China - AD_SCU002_MetaG (SPAdes) (version 2) | ecosystem: Engineered > Bioreactor > Anaerobic...
CATATGGTACATCCAGTACACCATCTTCCCGCTATAGCGGGCGGGGCTGCCGGGGGGCATGACGCTGACAGCATTTTCAGCAGTTTTCAAGCGGAATGACAGCGGTTGCTGTCAGTGAGAAAAGGTGAAATAAGGAGGCTGTACTGGAAATGCTATCATATATATTGAGATATATTATGTAGAGGTAGATGTTTTCAGCAAAATTGAAAACACCCGATGGCTGTTTCTGTGACACTTTCGGACGGTTGCATACAGCTGGGTGTTCTCCGCACTGCTGTCATTCAGGGATGAAAACCCACAAAACAGCCGCAGAATCGGTAAACAACCGTAATGCACGCCCTGATTGATGACAGCAACTGCTGTATACGTGCTGAAATATGCTGTCTTTTGAAGCGAACTGCTGAAAGCCAGAGCACCCGCCCCGGGGTTCAGGGACGCGGAACCCGGAGATTCCATCAGACCACCTCATCAAAGAGGACCATCGAGTTGCCGTCAGGATACGTCCCCACGATCACGATCCGGGTCGGTTCCGGCAGACGCCGGGTCTCGAAATACCCCACCTTCGCCTCCAGCGGAACCCCCTCGTTCCCTGCCCCGGGGCCGCCTATCCAGCACGTGATGTTTGTGACCCGCTCAACGTCCGTCCCGCCGTGAACCATGAACGTTACGTTCTCCCCCGACCGGGTCGCCGTCACCATCGTTATCGACGGCTCCATCGGCGGCCATATCCCGAAGACCAGCGACCCCACTATCGCCGCAAGCAGGATCACGACCACCACCATCAGGATTGTGCTCAAGACCTCCGAGACCGCATCCCCGCCATCCAGGCCAGGCATTATGATGAATATACCAGCCAATCCCATAAAAGACTGCCTGTATCGAGTCGGGCGGCGGGATGCCGCCGGCAAAAGATCCGCTCCCGCGTCTGCCGCACGAAACCGGAACGTATATCGTCGGCGTTAACGGTATAATCCTTCGTAATCACAGGATGGTGTGTTGGTGCCAAACTTCTGCCCCGAATGCGGAAACGAACTGATCAGCAAGAACGCGGAGATCTGCCCGAACTGCGGGGTCAGACTCCGGGGAGGCTCCGGGAAGAGCCCGGGTATCGCGGCGCTCTGCTCCTTCATCTTTCCGGGTCTCGGCCAGGTCTACAACGGGGATGTCGGCCGGGGATTTCTCATCCTCCTCGGGACGATTGTAGGTTCCCTCTTCTTCCTCATCCCCGGCCTGGCCGTCTTCATCTACGGCATCTACGATGCCTATACAACAGCAAAACGGATGAACACCGGGGAGATCCCGTACCGCGAGGCAAACGCCCTGCATATGGTTCTCTTCGTCGTGCTCTGGTTCATCGGTATTGCCGCGCTCTTCGTCATGGCCGCCATCGCGGCGTTTACATTCGGGGTGGCCGGGGCATACTGACGGCGGCGGTGGGGGTCTCGTCAGGCGGTTGCCAAACAGTCACCTCCCCCGCGCGACGCCGGCGGTTCTCTCCATTCGCTGCGCCGGAGCAGTCGATGCCGCCGCAGCGCCTGCCCTCTGCCCCCTGAGTTCCTCCCAGCAGCGGCGGTTGTTGACGCACCCCGGGTCTGGTGCATGGAGGTCACCGAAGTATGCCCATGCACGGGCGCGGCAGCCACCGCAGACGTAGCGGTTCTCGCAGGCGGCGCAGGCGCCAGAGAGATGACTCCTGTCCCGCAGATCCTTCAGCACCTCCGAGGAGTGCCAGATCTCAAGAAACGGCTTCTCCCGCACGTTCCCGACCCTGATCGGCATGAACACACAGGGCTGGAGATCCCCCTCAGGTTCGATGCTGCAGTAGATCCTCCCCGCACCGCAGCCGCCGATGAAGTCGGCGAGGAGGGCCGTCCGGCCCTGGATCGCATCCCCGGCGTAGAAGTGGCCGACGGGAACCCCGCCCCTCTCCTCATCTAGCGCCACAGAAGCAAGCTGTGGCGCTGTGGAGAGAGCCTCGGGGCCGCTGCCCTCACGCGTCCACGCGAGGATGCGGTGCAGCAGGCCCCTCCGTTCATCGGGAGATATGTCCTGGTCGGCCATCTCCACACCCCGCCCCGTCGGGATGAAGTTAAAGCACATCAACCGCTTCACACCGAGTTCTGATGCAAGCCGGTAGATCTCCGGGACCTGATCGTAGTTTGCCCGGGTCACCGTGGTTGCAATACAGGTGTAGAGCCCCGCCTCCACACAGTTCCGTATACCGGTGATAGTGCGGTCAAACGCCCCCGGCATCCCGCGGAAGGCATCGTGACTCGCCGCGTCCTTCCCGTCAACCGAGATCTCCACGTACTCGATGCCGGCATCACGTATCCGCCCGGCCATCTCCGGGGTGATGAGCGTCCCGTTGGTGGCAAGCGCAACATAGAGGTCATGTTTGCGGGCGTGGGCGGCCACCTCGAAGAAGTCCTTCCGCATCAGCGGCTCCCCGCCGGAGAAGGCAATCACAACCACACCGGCATCCGCAAGTTCCTCCACCAGACGTTTTGCCTCCTCTGTATCGAGCTCACGGGGGAGCGCCTTCTGCGCATCCTGATAACAGTGGGTGCACCTCAGGTTGCAGCGGTGGGTGAAGTCCCAGACCACCAGGAAGGGAGCGTTCACGATCTGGGGCATCGTGATGCCGTAACGCGCGATCCCCTCAAGCACGTTCTTGAGTCCCCGCACGAAGACAGGTTCCTCGAGCCCCTTCTTTATATCGTCCTCGTTCACCCCGAAGATCTGGCTGCTCCGGTGGATTGTATACCCCACCATCCGGCCCGCCAGCCTGCACCTCCAGCACAACCCATCGCTCGAACCCTGGTAGCAGCGGATGGCGTTGGTAAGACGATCCCCGCAATCATCATCCTGCGTAACGAAGCGGAGCATGCTCCGGGAAACCGGGTTCCCGAGCCACCGCCGGACAGCAGGAAGTGCATGAATACGATCATCTGACATAAGTATCACTCCTGCAGTGCCCTCAGGACGTTATAGTTCTGGGAGACGCTTTTGACACACTCTCCTCGCTGAAAATACTTAAGGGTTGTTGACGCCGGAAAACCGCCAGATCAACGATTCTTTGACATTAACACGCCGCCTTTCCCCGGCAGCATGCACAAAAAAGACCCTCAAAACCAGTTCACCGGCGCCATCGAGTCACTCGCGTTGAAACACCTATCGCCGACCACCAAACCGTCTCTGGCGGGCAGTGCGAGATGATAGCCCCATACCGTGCACGGGAAGAGGAAACAGGATCTTGACGATGGGGACCCCCACCGGCACGGTGGTTGATGCCCTCCCTGGCACTGTATCGATGGAGAATCGCCCCGCTGGGGAGGGGGTGGAACATCCCCCGCCCCTGTCTCGACGTGTCACTGAAAACCTCTCTTGCTGGATCACCCCCACCACCCGGCCGCTTTGCGGCCTCCTCCCGCCCCCTGCAAGGGGGCGGGCAGTTGATTGGCGATAGCACCGGAGACCGTGCTCTGGGCGGAGGCAGGATCTTTGGGGGATGTCAGGTGAGACCGCGAAGAGACTGCCAGATCTCCGTGGCACCGTATCGACAATCACACCCCCGGCAGCGTCTTTTCCATGCGAAGAGGAGATCCCCCGCCGGTCTACCGCAAAAGACCCCGGCCACCCCGGCATCCCGGGGGGGGCGGTCGTGTAACCTGCAGCGTGACAGCAGGTTTTTCCTTCTCCAGCGACAATGGCCGGATCGTATCCGGCGCAAGGCCCCGCATGCCGCCGGAAAGGATGGGACAAAGATGGAGAATCAACCCAGAGGAGCAATCCTCCAGAGAGACGGCGCCACATACGCGATCGTGCCGAGAACCCCCGCCGGGATCGTCAGCCCCGAGGACCTTGAGAATATCATCAAGGTCGTCCGGCGCTACAGCATCCCGATCATCAAGATGACCTCCGGGCAGCGGATGGTGCTCGTGGGCATAAAGGAAGAGGATGTCGAGAAGATCTGGAACGAACTCGGGATGACCGTGGGCCAGGCAACAGCTCCCTGCGTTCACTACGTCCAGGCATGCCCCGGGACCGAGACCTGCAGGTACGGCAAACAGGACTCGCTGGGTCTCGGGCTCAAGATCGAGGAGATCTACCAGGACCTGAACATATCGGTGTCTCAGGCTGCCCCCGCTCCTGCGGCGAGAGTTACCTCCGGGACATCGGGCTTCTCGGGACGGCAAAAGGCTGGAGGGTCATCTTCGGCGGCAACGCCGGCGCCCGCCCCCGGATCGGGGATCTCGCCGCAAAAGACCTCACAACGGATGAGGCGCTCGACCTGGTCCGCCGGCTCCTGGAGTACTACCGCAGCAACGCAGAACGGGGAGAACGGACTGCACGGTTCGTCGAACGGGTCGGGTTTGATGCCATCAGAAAGGACGTCCTGGCCTTAACCCCCTACATACCGCTGGAGTCCGCCCGGCCGGATTGAAACCGCCTTCATCCACCGGACGGCTTCTGGCCGCCGATACAGTCGGCGTTTGCGATCATCCGGTTCACAAACTCTCTCTGGACACAGGTTATGAACGGCAGGGTGACCACCACGGCGTTTCGGAGACCGTCCTGGCGGTAGACGATCATGCAGGCGCGGTCATCAGCGATGAAGATGTAGTCGAGCTGGAACGCCGAACCGTCCACCGGGATCAGCCCGCAGTAGATCCGCTCGAAGATCTTCTCCTGGAAGAAGGTGCAGAAAGGCCTCGGGATGTAGAGAGAAGCGTTCCCGAGCGGTCTATCTATCCCGCGCCTCCCGTTCGGGAGGAGGATGCTCACCGGGTGGTCGCGCGAGACATCGGCGATCTGGCGGGCGAACTCCCCGATCTCACGGTAGTCCAGGCAGACGACCGCAAGGTCACGGGAGAGGCCGGCAAGGAGCGACTCCAGGTGACGGCCGATCCCCCACTCCCCCTGAACGTACCGGATAGGAGAGTTCTTCGACCGGGCGTCAAGCGAGAGGGCCTCGAGCCCCTGCAGCGCGGCCGTTGCCGCCGCATCGAGATCGCCCGAGAGGCGGCGGATGACAACGGCCGGGTCGGCCGGAACGTATACGCGGGGGTTCCCCTGCCGGATCGCGATGAAACCCCTGGCGGCAAGCCCTTCGGCGATGTCGTAGACCCGTGGACGCGGGACGCCGCCCGCCAGGTGGATCTGGCGGGCTGTGCCCTCCCCCATCCCCACAAGCGCAGCGTAGACCCGGGCCTCGTAATCCGTCAGCCCGAGCCTTGTGAGGTTGCGGATCAGGTCATCCATTGCTGTTACTATGAGAGTTACACGAACCTTAAACCCTCGCACGGATCATACTCCTCCAGGGAGAATGCCAAAAACGATCACCGACCGAATCCGAAGGTTCTTCCACCGGGACCGCCACACCAACCAGAGAACCCATGATGAGGCCATACACCTGCTGACCGACCCATTCGGCGAGGACGGCGAAGAGGCTGCAGACCGCCGGGGGGTGGTGACCCTGGAGGGCATCCGGGCGGCCTGCCGCCGTATGCAGGGCGCAAAGACAAAACGCGATCTTCTCCAGATCATCGCCGGGGAGGTGTCGAAGTTTGACCTCCACGACCTCGAGACGATCTACGCCCGGTTCGAGCGCAGGGTAGACAGCCTCCCGGCAGGCTACCGCGACCGCCTGCTCGCAAGCGTCCGGGACGAGATCTTCATGGCTCACCACCGCCTCATCCTCCTCTCCCGCAGCGGCAGCAGCGAAGACTGGCTGGATGAACCGCCGGGCCCCCTGCTTGACGCCTACTGCGCAATGATTGCGGAGGCCTGCACGGCGAAGGCGCAGGAGAAGGACCCCGGCCGCCTCTACCTGAACTACCTCCTCTCCGCGTTCACCATGTTTGTCATGGAAGAACCCGCCCACCCCGTCGGCACACCCTTTCCCGGCGGACAGATCGTCGACGAGTGGGAGATGACCTATCTCTGCCCTGTCAGGGATAAGGCCGACGACGTGGCTTTCGCCCTCTGCCCTTACTGCCCCGCGGTCCAGAGCACGGAACCGACCTTCCCGGAGATGCGCGCCCGGCGGCGGGAGCGGAGGAGGCGGGAGAGCCTTGCAAACTACTGGACAAATTATAAAGGTTGAACACCATCAGGAGATGATGAAGATGAAGATTGTTGACGTATCAAAAGTGCCTGTAAACGAAAACCCCCACCATGTCGACGCCCGGAAGGTCTACGACACCGAGCACGCGACAGCGGTGGTGATAACGCTTGCGCCCGGCGAGGCGTTAAAGAAGCACATAACCCCGGTGGATGTCTTCTTCTACGTCCTCGAAGGGACAGGGGTCGTCGAGATAGGCGACGAGCGAGCAACCGTCGGCCGCGACCACCTTGTCGAGAGCCCGGCAAAGATCCCGCACCGCTGGATCAACGAGAGCGACCGTCCATTCCGGGTGCTCGTCGTAAAGGCCCCTCGGCCGGCGAGCGGAACCAGGCTCCTGTGAGGCAGCAGGTATGCCTTCCGGATCAATCACGATGATCGCGGGGGTGGTCTACGCCTACCTTGCCTTCGCCGTCCTCGCCCTGCTCTGGTACTCCAGGCGGTTCACAAGGCGGCGAGCGCTGGTCTTCCTGGCAGCATCGGCGCTTCTCGGGTTCCTGGTCTTTGCACCGGTCTTCCCATTCATGGTGCAGGAGGTCGTCCTCGGGAACCTGCCGGTGCTCATAGGGCTGGTTGTATTCATCGTCCTTGTCTTCCTCGCGGGCCGGATAATCTGCGGCCAGGTCTGCGCTGTGGGTGCCGTTCAGGAACTCGTCTACCTGATCCCGGTTAAGAAACACCGCCACACCGCAAACCGGAGGCAGGTGGCGATCAGGGCGGGGGTCTTTCTCGTCATCCTGGTCGCCGGAGCGGGGTTCTCGGTGAACCTCCTCGCACGCCTTGGTCTCCGGGCCTTCTTCAACCTCCGGGTCGCAAGCGTTCCCTTCGTCATCTTCCTTGCCATCCTGCTCGTCTCGGTATTCTTCTACCGGCCGTTCTGCCGCTACATCTGCCCCTACGGCGCCCTGCTCGCCCCGGTCTCGTCACGGGCGGTCTACCGGCTGCGGCGGACGGATGCCTGCATCAATTGCAGGAAGTGCGAACGGGCGTGCCCCACAGGGGCGGCCGACCCGGACGCCAGATTCGGCGAGTGCTACCTCTGCGGCAGGTGCACCGAGGCCTGCCCGGTGGAGGGGGCGCTTGTCTACGCCCGGAAAGGCGGCAAAGAGTAGAATCACGGGGTGAAAAAAGAGTGCCAGATCCTAAACGCGCAGAGTTGCGGGGGAAGGTCATCCGCCTGGCTGACCTTGTCACATACCAGGAAGGAACCGTTGCAAGCAGGATGATCATCAACAAACCGGCGGGGAGCATCACCATATTCTCGTTCGACGAGAACGAAGGGCTCTCGGAGCACACCGCACCGTATGACGCGGTGGTGACGATCCTTGACGGCGAGTGCGAGGTCTGGGTCGCGGGCGAGACGCACCAGATGCGGGAGGGCGATACGATCATCTTCCCGGCAAACGTCCCCCATGCGCTCTCGGCCATAACCCCGTTCAAGATGTCGCTCACCATGATCAGGGAGTGAGATGGATGACAAACGAGAAAGAGGGTGATTACTGCACCATCTGCGGCGGGATCCGGCCCGACGCCATAAAGATCAGGACGATCCCGGTGGACGGCAAGGATACGGGGATAAACCAGCTGGACTTCATCATGGATGGCGTGCGAAAACTCAACCTCAAGGACGACGCCGCGATCCGCGCCGAACTCCTCCGGTGGGCGGGCGAGTTCAACTACATACCGACAAAGAAGCGAGAGGCATACGGCGACGCGCTGCTGGCGGAGTACAGGAAAACGAAGGAGTGATGCGGAGAGACCGGCCGGCTACCGCTTCTTTGCAACCGACTTCTCAAGCGCGGGCAGTTTGTCCTCAAACTGCACCCCGTACCTCTTCGCAACTATGACCGCCGCCGCCTCAAGGCGGAGGTTGCCGTCAAAGCCGCTGTCGATGACCTGGTTGATCTCTGCGGCAATCTCCCGGACCGGCTTGCCGGCCGCGGAAGCGATCCGGGCTATCAGTTCGTCGCAGGGGGTCGCCGCCCCTGTCAGGAGATCGGAAGTGGGCTTGAACCCGAGCGGTATCTCGACCGCAGCGAGATCGAAGAGCGGCCGGATGGTTCCCCCTTCCATCTCGACCAGCCCTTCTTCCATCGCCCGCTCAAGGAGCAGGTTCGCCTGCTCCTTGTTCATCCATTTCCGGTCGATAGCAACGTAGAAGATAAACTCGCTCTTCTGCAGCCGCTCCTTGCGCATATGCTTGAACGGCGCGGCAACCGCAATCTCAAGACTCACTCGCAGGCACCCTTGAGTATCGTTCGCAGATCGATTGCATCAAGGTCGCCGTGCAACCCCTCTTTTGCAACGTAGCACTCGGTCACCGCGCCTTTATCGACGATCCGGAGGTAGAAGACGTTCTCTGAGATCGGCAGCCGTTTTTCCGGCGTTAGCAGGGTCTTCTGGAGGTCGACCCTGAAGTCCGCGGTCTCGGCGACCGTCTCCTCAAGCGGCGATAGGTCATCGAGGTCCCCAAACCGCGTCCGACCTTCAGCGATCTGGATGACGACCCGCTCCTTGATGAGACCCCCCGGGCCGCGCCGGGTGGCATGGGTGTTGTTCAGCCGCGCTATGCAGGCCAGGACATCCCGGAACGGCCGGGCGATCTCAAAGTCCAGGTCAATTGATTGGGGAAACCGATAATATATCCTGCGCATCACTAGAACTGACGTCCGCGGAACGTAAAAATGATCTGATCCCTTGCAGTGCACCCCCGGAGGGAGGCGGGGGTGTTCCGCAAAAGACGTTCAATCAGAGATGGAGAGAGGAGGAAACCTCCTTTCCCCCGATACGCGTCACCCCATTCCCGGGCACGGCCCCACACAGGCAGGAGTGTCCTGCAGCCTGCCAGAGCAAATAAACGGCAAAAAAGTATCTTATGAGAGCAGGACAGCGTTGACGACGCCATCCTGGCTTGGCCTGCTGACGATCCGCGCGCGGCCGGCCTCTGTCCTGATGATTGCACCCCTGGTCAGGAGGTTCCGCCGGACGTAGTTGGGGTTGGCGGGGTTCTCCTCGACCGTCTCGATCTTTGCTTTTCTGATCTCGCCGGTTGCCGGGTCTGCCACACTCGCGTATTCCAGCAGGAGCGCCCGGACTTTCCGGTTGCCACCATAAGTCCGGACAACCCTTCTGCGGTCTTCACCTATGTGCGTCTCTGCCGGAGCTCTCCCGATCTCCGACCTCTTCTTGCCCCGGCAGGTATGGTAACGCCCGCCCGATGGCTTTCTTACTGATCTTCCCTGCCACAACATGTGACCACCGAAATACTTTCTGTTGAGGACGCGGTTCCCCGGGTCAGGGGCAGCAGTCTCTCACTAAAGTGCTATAAATGTACGAGAGCAGGATATTTAACTCTGCTGCTTACTCCAGGATCGTGTCCAGCAACCCCTCCAGCCCCTCCCCCGTCTTCAGGTTCGTCCGGAAGACCTTCATCCCCGGGTTGTAGCGGCGGATATCCGACTCCATCCGGTCAAGGTTGGCGCCGACAAACGGTGCGAGATCGATCTTGTTGATGACACCGATATCTCCGCCGCGAAACATCATAGGATGTTTGTTCACCACGTCATCGCCCTCGGTCGAACTGACAACAACGATCCTCTTCTCAGCGCCAAGCCGGAAATCGGTCGGGCAGACCATGTTGCCGACATTCTCTATGAAGAGGATGTCGATATCGTCAAGCGGCATCTGTTCAAGGGCGTGTTCGACCAGGTGGGCATCAAGATGGCACTCTTTCCCGGTGTTTGCGTTGTAGGCCGGGATCCCGAGGGCGACGATCCGCTGGAAATCGTCGTCCCCATAGACATCACCGGCGATCGCACCTGCACGGAGACCACGTTCGCGGATCAGCGGCACCAGCCGTTCGATCAGGGAGGTCTTCCCAGATCCGATGGCGCCGAGAAGGTCAAACGCCCGGACGCCGTGGTCCCGAAGGTGAGCGGCGTTGGCATCTGCCAGACGGTTGTTGGCCTCGTATATATCCTTCTCCAGGTGGATGTCAATCTGATGCATGGTACATTACTGTGATCATGATCTGTTTATAGGTTAACCGCGAAGATCATAGAGCAATGAGCGCTGAACGCATCCTGTATCCCTGTTACTTTGACGCGTCACTCAGGCGGCGCGAGGGGCGCCGGGTCGCCAGAAACCTCGCAGTGAAGTCACCCGACACCTCTGCCATCGCGACCGTTCTGCGGAAGATGAACCTGCCGCACCGACTTGAGGGGCACCACCACCCCGCTCGCTGGGTGGAGCGTGAAGGCCGGGTCGTTGTGGAATGGAAAGGGAGCAAAGAGGACCTTATACGGAAGGTTGCAGCCGGTCTATCCGGGCGGAGGGGTGCGTGATGTACGACCTTCATACCCATACCATCCTCTCTGACGGCGAACTCCTCCCCATAGAACTCGTCCGCCGCGCCGCCGTCCTCGGCTATAAGACCATCGCCATCACCGACCACGCGGACACCTCCAACCTGGCATGCCTGGTGGAGTCGGTGAGCAGGTGCCGGGAACCGGCGGAGTGTTACGGCGTGAACCTTCTTGTGGGGGTGGAGATCACGCACCTCCCGCCATCCATGATCCCGGCGGCCGCACGAGAAGCAAAACGGCTTGGCGCCGATATCGTTGTCGTCCACGGCGAGTCTGTCCTGGAGCCGGTCGCCCCGGGGACGAACCGCACCGCCTGCAACTGCGATGATGTCGATGTGCTCGCCCACCCCGGGCTCGTGACGCTCGACGATGCGCGCGCGGCCGCGGAGCACGGGGTGGCGCTCGAGATCACCGCACGCACCGGGCACAACCGCACCAACGGCCACGTGGTGAGGGTGGCGCAGAAGGCAGGGTGCCGGCTTGTGGTAAATTCTGATGCGCATAATCCCTCCGATCTGATGTCAAGGGAGGTACGGTGGGCGCTTACGGTTGGCGCGGGGTTGACGGAAGAGGAATCCCGGCGGATTCTCTCCCTGGACGTACTTGAGTTCCTTCGAAAATAAGATATTGTATTTATAATTTAGCAAAACTTTTTTATAGATCTATGATAAATATATATACGTTACTAAATATTTCTAGCAATATTACTGTCCAGAGGTAGCAGGTTGCGGTTAATCGGTCACTCTGTAGGTGTTTGCAGCAATCGCTTGTTAATCTTGCGATGTGATGCTGCACAACTGCCCCGCCTCTACGGTGAGGTTGTGGATCGCCGGTTAAAACCCCTGGGAAAGGTAGTCGAGATATTCGGGAATATATCATCGCCATATGCTG
>Ga0208041_1002070_pt1 | contig 11356 bp, 9 predicted proteins | sample AD_SCU002_MetaG_FD_184453 | JGI IMG/M metagenome (GOLD analysis project Ga0208041, IMG submission 184453) | Active sludge microbial communities of municipal wastewater-treating anaerobic digesters from China - AD_SCU002_MetaG (SPAdes) (version 2) | ecosystem: Engineered > Bioreactor > Anaerobic >...
AACTCCGTCAACAGGGCGTCAAACTGCTCTTTTGAAAAGACCATGCAGCGCGTCTCTTCCAGGGCGACCACATCCGCCGCCCTGGGCTCGCCCGTGAGCAGCGCTATCTCGCCGAAGTTGTCCCCCGGGCCGAGGAAGCCGAGCTCTCGCTCCATTCCCCGTTCGTTCTTCTTGGTCACCCTGACGCGGCCCGAAGCGATGACGTAAAAGACGTCCGCGGCATCCCCCTGCCTGATCAGGAAGTCATGCTGCGGCACGATTCGGTTTTGAGCGGACCGTGCGATCTCCGCCAGCCTGTCTTTGGGGATATCGCGAAAAAGCGGGCTCTTGGAGAGGCTGTCTATATTCTCGATTTCGTACTCGGTCATGGCAGTCTATTGCTTCTTGCTGAGTTCCCTCAGTTCCTTCAGAACCGCATCGAAATCCGTGATGACTCCAACATGGCAGGCGAGCACCTTGCCGTCGGCTGCGGCCAGCACGAGCATGGTGGGAACGTCGACGCCTCCCAGGGGGCCGGTGATGGCGTACTCCTCGTCGAGAAACACCGGGAACGGAACCTTGTAGGTCTTTCTGAACGCGTCAGCCTGCTTCTTGTTGTTACCGACGGCTATCCCTATTAATTTAACATCTTTCGAGAGCCGCGCGTCATCCTGAATCGCTTTGTAGAGCCTGTTGACTATGGGGGCGTTCGTTTGGCAGTGCGGGCACATGGCACTGAAGAACTCGATCACGACAATCTTCGCGCCAATCTTGGAAATGGTGAACGGCTGGGCCGAAGCCAACTCGAGATACTTCTGAACCTGAGCGTTTTCGGGAGCCGGCAGGGTGAACGAGGGAACCCGGGTCCCGACGGTGAACTGCTCGTCCTCGGCGCCATGGGTGGAATAGCATTGCAGGAACAACAAGAGGAGAGTCAGCAGTTGGAGATATTTCAGAAATGGTTTGTGCCTCATGTTGCAGTCCTCCATTGATGATCTGTTAATCAACTGTCAGCATTCAAAGAAATGTCGAATCATCCCGCCGAAGTTCACCTAACGCCGCGGACACCCCCCGAAAAAGGCCCGGGCCGCCCAGGTTCACGAAACAGCGCAAACCCTCGCACAACAAGACTCGGCCCGGCGCAGTCAAGAAAAAGCCCCGCGTCCCGTCTGGGAATGCAGCCGACGATACGAATATTATCGGCGCAGTCAACCACAAAATCCATAACCGATCAAGTGATTTGCATACTCATGATGCATTCGCGCCGTTATCGCCGCATGGAAAAACCTGGGGATGCTCTTTTCCCGCATTCAGGCGAACCGTCATGAATCGACGGTTCACAAGGAAACAGGAAACCCGCCGCCGTCATTCCCGCCTGCACGTGAATGACGCTCATGCGGGTATATCATACATACAACGGGCCACGACCACCGGGCAGCAGCGCCGGCCGGGGATGGGGGGCAGAAGGTCTTGGGCGTTGCGGCAGCCTTTCTCACGAGAAATGGGGTTGCGCCTGTCGCACAAACGGGAAGGTCCTCGGCCGTTCTGTGAACGAACGACCGATTCGGCAAAGCGTGGTTCGGCTTTGCGTTCGCCGATGAACTTCGCTATGCTGCGCAAAACTGGGGGAAGTCCCGGGAGGAATCGTCGCAGCCGAGCCATGAGGAGAACGACATGCGCTGGAAATCTTGCAGCCTGGTGCTGATCGCGATTGTGAGCCTTGTTTTCCTCGCCGCTCCAACTCCCCTTGCCGCCGGTTGCGGGGTGAGTTGGGCGGGGGTTCGCTCATCTCCTTACGGCATTTCGCCTTTTCCCGGACCGGCAGGTTGGAAAAAAGCCATAGATGCCATGACCGGTTACTTTCCCGGTTCCAGGGGAGTTGCCATATGGTTGGTCGGCGAGATCTATTTCAAGGGCGAGAACAGCGGGATGCAGATGGGATTCCCCAATCCCGGCGGAACCTACGATCCCCGGATTCGCTTCTCCACGACCGACAAGCACGAAAGGTATCTGAAGTACTTCGACACTCACGGCATAAAGGTGTTTCTTCAATTCGAGCCCGGCTATGCAAAGGTTACGGATTTGATCGCGGTCACCCACAAACGATACGGACATCATCCCTGCATCGCGGGTTTCGGTGTGGACGTGGAATGGTATCGGAGCCGGTGTGACGGGTGCGCCAACGGGAAAGTGACGGATGCGAGGGCGAAAGCGTGGGAACGAAGGGTTAAGTCGCTGAATAGGAAGTATCGACTATTTCTCAAGCATTTCGCCAAGTCCGATTTGCCTCCGACGTATCGCGGGCAGATCATCTTCGTCAATGACAGCATGCAGTTCGCGAACGAGCGGGAATTTTTGGACGAATTGAGTGGATTTAGAGAATGCTTCTACCCGAATACCGTCATGTTCCAGATCGGGTATGACGAGGACAAGGCTTGGTGGAGCCGCCTGCCCAAGCCGATCCCGCAGACTCTGGGCGAAGACCTGGCGGCGAAGACGAGTCAGGGAAAATGTGGTATCATCTGGGTCGATTTCACTCTGCGGGACGTTCTGCCCACCAGGTGATTCCGCCGCCTGTCCGTCCTGATTTCAGCGGGGGGGGATGCACCCTTCACCGCGGCTCCGGTTCCGCAACGTTCTTTCAGCTTCGATCCGCGTTCCGGGCCGCAAGAGAGATGGGAATCCGAAAAGATGAATCGTACATGCAAAATCTTCCTGATGGTTCTGGGCCTGGCGATCGTGTCGGTCACTGCGGCCCGCGAGGCGTCGGCCGCGGAGGTTGCGCCCCTCCTGAAATACTACGCCAAAGATTATTGGGTGCTGCTGGGCGGTTCCTACGGCGACAAGTGGCTCCCGCCCGAAGCGGTTGCGCCGGAGCTGAAGGGCGGGGAGGAGTATCGCGTCTACGCCCCGTTCACCTTCCTCCGGAAGGCGAAGGGCGCCAAGGCCGGACCTTGGGGGGAGGCGGATCCGGAATTTTTGGTGCGCATGAAGCGGGTCGACAAATCGGGCGAGGACGTTTTGGCCGTCGGGGGCACGTGGGATGCAATGCCTCGGCGGCCGCGCATTGTGGAGCGCAATTTCGAACCCTATGTCAATGCGGCTCGAGGCATTCTGAAAACCAAGGCCATCCATGCCCCCAAGGTGAAGATCACCCGGGTCGCCGAGATCGACCTTGACGGTGACGGTGAAAACGAGGTGCTGGTGAGCGCCGAACACTTCTCCGGCAGGAACGCGCTCGAGAGTTCGAAGCCCGGGGATTTTTCCATGGTGTTTCTGAGGAAAATCGCCCGGGGCCGCGTGAGCGACACCCTGCTGGACGGCTTCTTCCGGACCTCGGCCGAAACGGACGCAGGTCCCTTCACGACCTGGCGGATCGTGAACGTGCTGGACTGCAACGGCGACGGGGTGATGGAGATCGTCGTCGGCTCTGCCTACTATGAAGGCGGCGGGGCCGCTGTCTACCGGATCAAGGGTGACGCGGTGGAAAAGGTGTTCGGCGTGGATTGGGGGCTCTGAAGGCAAAGCCGAGCCGCTCGAGTGATGCGGATTCCGGTTGCCCGGCTCCGTTACGCCGCGCGGTTGTCGGTGTCCGAACGCGGGTGGCGCGTTTCCCGATCTCGCCGCGTTCGGGGTCGCGAAATACCCGGGCCCTCCCCTCGGATCGCTGCGCGAACAGACCTGGAGAAAAGGTCTCTTCTCTGAACACTCTTCAGCCGGTGTCCTCGGATTTGACCTTCAACAGCAGTCCATCCACGTCTTCGATGACGACTCGTAAGCCGGGAACGATGGGATTGTGACTCGTCGCGTTCCATAGTTCACCGCCGAGTTCCACCTTCCCCTTCTTGCCTTTCCAATGCTTCACTTCGGCGGTTTGCCCGACCATGTTTTGCACATCACACATGGAGACTTTCCTCCGCTTGAGGAGCAGCCACAGCAGCGGAAGGATCACGTGCTCGGCGAGCTCAAAAACCAGGACTCCTATCAATAGGCTTACGACCAACGTCTTCATTGCGTTCGCCGGCGGGTTTCCATCCAGTTGAAATTTGCCCCCGCGGGTTCGAGGGACGAAATGTCAGGTCAATGTCGAACAGATTGACTTTTCTCAGTCCACAATCGAGTGTCCGATCAGGAGAATCAGGAGAACCGCCGGTATCGATATCGGGTTGGTGTGCAGTCTGTAGACCAGCTTTCTCATCGAAACGGGAGCGAGCTTGAGTTTCATGACCAGCCCGAGAGCACCCACAGCGATCATGATGCCAAGCCCCCACTCCGGTAGACCGGTCGACCTGCAGTGAGACAGCGTCCAGTGTGAAACGGCGATCACGATGGCGACCGGATTCAGCCAATAGTGGAGCTTCATCAGGTGATGTCTCTGAAGGCGGTTGAACGTTGTCAGGCTGTCCCTGGACGCGGGCTTCAAAGGCACCACTTTGTCCGCGGTTTTGAGAAGCTGACTGAGCAGCACCGGAAAATTGGCTATTCCCAGAATCCATGCCGCTGCCTCTCCGGTGGCTTCATTCCCGTGATCGCCCCTGTTGAATTGATATTTGCCGAAGTGACGGTGCTTGTCCGCCATCGCCCCAGCGGCAAGAACGATCGCGATAATCAGGGCAGTCAATACGACAGCCGGATTAACCTTCATTACCATCCGCATTATTGCCTCCTTTGTGCGGGAATGCATAGCCGTCCGGATACGGCGACGGTTGCCCCGACGGAGGCCATTGTAAACAGCACAAGGATTGAAACCAAAGCAATCTTTCTCATCATGCACTCCTTTTTCAGAACAACTCCATTCGAAACCTTGCGTGGCAGCCGGCTCCACTTTCGACGACTTAGTCGCCGCAGCCACGGCAAAGGTTACCGTCGGTGGCCCTGATACCCGGCGTGTGGTCGGGGATTTCGTGGAAAGGCCATCCGCGGTGAGAAGGGGGCCGGGGGTGATTGGTGCCGATTCGCGTTCAACAGTCATGAACTGAGGGGGCGCTCTCCCCCACGGGTGAAAGTTTTTAAGTGCTTGTATCGCAAGCATATTTCGGCAAAAAAAGCCGGGTTTGTCCCTTGAGCACCCAATTTTGTGCTTCAGAAGATCATGGCAGGCCTGTTGGGGACCGACAAGGTGGAGTTCTCCGAGCGCTTGCGAAAATTCGGGTCCACGCATGTCCCGACGCGGTCTCGGCAAGCCCGGGAGGCATTGCCGACGGGAGTCCGGGAGAGGCTTCGGGGCTTGCCGGCGTTCCGCGGAGGCTGGAGGATGCCGCATTCGACTTTGCCGGGTTCGGTCGAAGCCGCTCTCACGGGGAGGCGGCGATTCCCCGGGGAAGGGACATGCTGACCGGTATGAGATAACCTGTCGAATATAAAGGGAGTTTTTGCGGTCCTTGGAGGCTCGGCCCAATTTTTCATTCAAACGCGGTCGGACTGAGTTATCATGGGGTTCGCGGCGGGGGTTGTCTCAAAGACGGACAAGAAAATCTCCAGGGAGGAATTGCTTTTTTCATTCGGATGCTTCACGTGTGAATTCGGCCCGGGAGCCGGTCCTTCCACAGGCTCGTCGGTTCCGAACCCCGCCCGTGAAGCGGGGACGCATTCAAGCGAAGCGCCGCGCGTGGGGCGGGGGCGTGCGGCCGGCGGGAACGGACCATGCTGGACGTGACGGTAAGTGAAGATTCCGGGTTCAAACGGGTTGCTTTGAAGGGGCGCATGGACGGGATGAGCTCGCCGGACTTGGAACGGCGGCTCGAGGAACTGATCCGTGGCGGGGAGAGGGTGCTGGTCGTCGACCTGGGTGCCGTGACCTTCATAAGCAGCGCGGGGTTACGCGTGCTGCTCCTTGCGCAGAAGAGCCTCGGGAAAGTGCATGGCGAGGTTTTGCTCTTGAGGGTACCCGACGTCGTGCTGGGCATACTGCGGGCGAGCGGGATGCTCGACTATTTTCGATTCTTTGCCGATGAAGCGGCAATTTGCGCTCACGCCGCCAAGGGAACGGTATCGCCCTGCATCGAGACCATCCAGGCGGACGGTGTCTCAATTCGATGGCTGGATCGGGGCGGTGCCCCGGGATCGTTGAAAGTGCTGGGTTCCCTGGAGCCTCTGGCCCTTGCCGCCTACACGGAAAGGGACGTGGTCGGCGTCAGGGCCGGTGAGCTCCGGTTCGGCGCGGGGCTCGCCGCGATGGGGGAGCGCTATGAAGAGTACAGCCTGGTTTTCGGGGAATCGGTCCTTGTCGACGGCAATTTCTATTGCTACCCGGCGGTGAGACACGCCGTCGTCGATTTCATGCTCGCCACGGAGCAGGGGGCGGGTCTCGAATACAGGTTTCTTCACGGTTTCGGGTTCACCGGGGAATACCGGGGCATTGCGGCGTTCGAGAGCGCGGAGGGCTTCATCGATCTGACCCGGCTGATAGGGCTCGCCTGCGATCGGGTCCAAGCCAATGCACTCGGCCTGGTCCTGCTCGCCGAAAGCAAAGGCCTGTGGGGAATGCACATGAAACGGATCCCCACGGCGGAGAACACCCCCGGCGACGGCGGCGAAATCTTCGATGCCTCGAATTTCGCCGCGTGGATGAACTTCCCTGTGGAACCGGCGGATGCCGATTGCATCGTCATGGGAGCCGGCATCGTGATAAGGGACAGGGAGCTCGAACGGTCCGAGGTCCGCCGGATCCTCCCATCCGGAAGCGGCTTTCACATCCATGCGGCGGTTTTTTCCAGGGAGCCCCTCAGCAAGAATCCCGAGAGCTTTGAAGCCGAGCTGAGGCGCGCCGCGACGGAGCTCGAAGTCTTCAAAGTGCAGCACCTCCTGGGACGGAGTTGCTTCAGTCGGGGAATGCTGGGCATCATCGAACTGAAGGGATGACGGATGGAACTCTGGATAGGAGCCCTCAACCTCGGGTTGTTGTACGCGTTCATGGCCATGGGGGTTTTCATAACCTTCCGCATCCACAACTTTCCCGATATCACGGTGGACGGCAGTCTCACGACCGGCGCCGCCGTGGCCGCCGTGCTCCTCGCTTCGGGCGCCGATCCCTTCCTGTCGATGCTTGCGGCGTTCGCCGCCGGCGCTCTTGCGGGAAGCATCACGGCGCTCATCCACACGCGCCTCGAAATCAACGGCCTGCTTGCGGGAATCCTGGTCATGACGGGGCTGTACTCCGTCAACCTCCATATCATGGGGCGCTCCAACATTCCTCTTCTGCAGCAGACCACCATCGTTTCGCTCCTGAATGCAATCAATCCCGGTCTGAATCCCGAGGTCTTCATCGCCGTCGCTCTTCTGGCCGTCATGCTGATGTTCTGGCTGTTCATGTCGCTCTTTTTCAGGACCGATCTCGGGATCGCCATGCGGGCCACGGGGGACAACGCCGTGATGGCCGCCGCGGCCGGCTTCAACGTCGGGAGGATGAAAGTCTTCGGAGTGGCTCTGGCCAACGGCATGGTGGCGCTGTCGGGGGCTCTCGTCGCCCAGTACCAGGGATTCGCCGACATCGGCATGGGGGTGGGGACGGTCGTAACGGGGCTCGCCGCGGTCATCATCGGTGAATCCATCCTCAAGATGCGCTCGATCTATGCCCAGGTTTTCAGGGTAATCCTGGGCTCGGTGGCGTTCAGGCTGATGATCTCCGTTGCGCTCTACGTCGGCATGGACCCCATCGATCTGAAGCTCCTCACGGCGGTCTTCGTCCTCGTCACCCTCGCGGCGTCCAGAATGACGGGCACGAGAGGCGGTACGGGCCGGTTCCGATCGGGCCTTCTCGGCGTTCTTTTCGCGAAGCGGCGCAATGCGGTCGCGTTCGGCTGCGCGCTGGCGATCGTCGTGGGGGTGGCGGCATACGGCTACAGGAATTCAGGGCAGTCCCGGGGGACCGTCGCCGGGCAACGCGCCATCGGACTCGTCCAGGTGGAGGACAACGGCCTTCTGAACATCACTCGAGACAGCTTCGTGGCTGAAATGGACAGGCTTGGCTACAAATCCGGGAAGAACTGCCGGATCGATCTCCAGAACGCAAACGGCGACCTTCCCACCGTGAACGCCATTCTCGACAAGTTCGTCCAGGATGGGTGCGAGGTCATCGTCCCCATCTCGACCCCTTGCGCACAGGCTGCAATCCACAAGATCAAGGACCGGGCGGTGGTGTTCGCCACCGTTGCAAACCCTTTCATCATCGATGCCGGAAAATCCGATACCGAGCACCTTCCCAATGTGACCGGCGTGTACGGATGGGCGCCCATGGAGAGGCTCATGGACGTCGTGCGGCGGATCAAGCCGGGGAAGATCACCATCGGGTGCGTCTGGAATCCCGCTTTCGCCAACTCCGTTTTCAACGTCGAGATGCTCCGCAAATCGCTGACGTCCTTCAATGGCGAGGTGACGCTCGTCGGCGCCACCGTCAGCAATTCTTCGGAAATCTACCAGGCCGCTCTGTCCCTTGCTCAAAAGAACATAGACGCCTTTGTGCTCGTACCGGACAACATCGTGTACTCCGCGTTCGATTCGGTGGTGAAGGCGGCGGGACCGAAGAAGATCCCCATATTCATGTGCGATGTCGAGCGGCTGGGCGACGGGGCGCTGAGCGTCCTGGGATACGACTACACGAGCAGCGGGATCCAGGCGGCTCGCCTCGTCGATCGGGTCCTGAAAGGCGAGAATCCGCGGGGTATTCCCTTCGAGCGCTACACCAGGCTCACGATGGGAATCAACCTCAAGGTTGCACAAGAGCTTGGAATCGTCGTTCCGCCCGAGGTCACGGCCGTCGCCACGGTGACGATTCCGGAAAAGAACTGAGGCCCAGGTGCGATGAGGTGCGATCGGCGGACACGCAAGGGTGGTGTGCCGCCGGAGAGTTCCTCCGTCGCGAGGCATGATCGCGGGGAATCCAGATGATCGAGATAACGGATCTTCACAAGCGATTCAACACCGGCACTCCCAACGAAGTCTATGCGCTTCGGGGCATAAACCTCACAATAAAGGAAGGCGACTTCGTCACCATCATCGGCACGAACGGCTCGGGCAAATCCACGCTCCTCAACGCCATCGCGGGAACCTTCCTGCCGGACACGGGCGGGATCCGAATCGCCGGCGAAGACGTGACGAACAGGACCGATTTCCAGAGGGCGAAACACATCGCGCGCGTCTTTCAAAACCCGTTCATGGGAACCGCCCCGGGAATGACCATCGCGGAAAACCTCCACATGGCGTACCTCAGGGGACGGAAGGTCTATCCCGCCATCCGGCTCGACGCAGCGCGCAGGCAGGAATACGGAAAAGAAGTGGAACTGCTCGAAATGCAGCTCGAGGACCGGCTGGACAACGTCATCGGGGCTCTCTCGGGGGGGCAGCGCCAGGCGCTCACGCTTCTGATGGCCGTTTTGAACCGGCCGAAGGTTCTGCTGCTCGACGAGCACACGGCGGCGCTGGACCCCAAGTCGGCCGCGCAGGTGATCAAGCTGACCCGCAAATTCGTCGAAAAAGGGAACCTCACCACCTTTATGGTCACCCACAGCATGCAGCAGGCGCTGGACCTGGGATGCCGCACCATCATGATGCACAGGGGCGGGATCATCGACGATCTCACCCTGGACGAAAAGCGCCGAATGACGGTGAACGATCTCCTCGCCAAGTTCGCCGAGCTCCGCCAGGCGGAACGGCTCACCGACGAGATGCTCGTCGCGCTCCGGCGGGACTACCTCTAGCGAAAACAGCCCCGCTGCTTGCGGAGCCGTGAGGCCGGACGGGCATCGGTCCGTGTTCAGGATCGCCGAGCCAGGGACCGGCGGAGGGCGAGGCGGGCGGGATAAACCCGCCCCCGCGAACCGCGCAATTGCAGGGCGAGGATATGACGTCCCGCTCGATGCTGCCGTTTTGCACGCAAGCCGGCGGAGAAGCGATCACGCGGAACGAGAGGAGGAGAAAGGGGGATGTCCGGCTCTCGGAGAACCGGCATCGATCCTGTTGGTTCTGGGTATTCTCAAGGCCTGTCCCGCCCGAATCCGGTGCTTGTCCCCGAGCTTTGGATTGGCCCTGATGATCAGCTTCTCTCCGAGCTTCGGGTCCTCGGGAAACCATTGCGCCGCAATTCCACTCAAGGTCTCTCCCCTTTTCACGACCACTTCGAACGTCTCCGGGAATTCCACCGTCCTTCCCTCGGGTTTTGAATTTGCGGTCCCGGGGCCGGAATTCCCCGCGCCGGGGACCGCCGTCGATCCTTGAACACCCCCGGGTTTCCGATCCGTATCGAATTCCCGGCCGAGGCCGGGCGCCTGCCGGCCTTGAGCCATATTCGAACCGGTTTCGGGAGGAGAGGAGGCCGTGGCGGGCGAAGGAGCCTCTTTGCCCGGCATGGGGCTCGCCGAGCCTTTCTCGGGGCTTTCATCGAGAGGCTCCGTCACCAGGGAGGACGGAGACGGGGAAGGGGATCGAGGTTCGTTCGGGGCTGACGGCGCCGGGTCCGGAGCGATTTCCTGTGGGCCTGCAGGGATGCGGGCGGTCTTCATGTGCCCGGGAGGCGCGACGGGCAGAGAAGCCCGTTCCGAGGGAGAATCGGAGGATGTGACGCGATACAGGCCGTGAATCCATTCCGCGCCGAACTTTTGCAGGTCGCGCGGATACTCTGCCACGAACAGCCCCACGGCGACCGCAAGAGCCCCCCCGAGGAGCCCCAGCCTGAGGTTCCTGCCGAAGGCCTCGCCCGCCCGCTCCGGCACAGGGCCGACGTTGCCGTGCACGGCTTTACAGGCCTGCCTGAGCACCCTCTTGTTGACCTTGCGGAACTTTTGAATGCTGCACATGCGGAGGGCTACGTGGCACAGCTCATTGATATTGCGCGGGATCCCTCCGGTCATGCGATGGATCGTTTCGGCGACGCCGCCCTCGAAACACTCGTCGAAGCCTGAACCCGCCATTTTCAGACGGTGGTCCACGTAGCCTTTGGTTTCCGAAGCCGTAAGCGGGGAAACGTATCGGTTGATGCCTATGCGCTGCCGAAGCTGGCGCATTTCTCTGCGGTTGAGCTTTCGGCAGATTTCGTCATGCCCGATGAAAAGGATTTGAAGCAGCGCGCACTTGCTCGTTTCGATATTGGAAAGAAGCCGGATATTCTCAAGGCAACCCAGCGAAAGACGGTGAGCCTCATCGATGATCAGCACGAACTGCCTGCCTTGCGCGTGCCCCTCCGTCAGTCCCTTTTTAATGTCGTTCAGCAGTTCGCAGTCTTCCTTCCACTTGGGGTCGACGCCCAGGGTCCTGGCAATGTAGCGCAGAATCTCGATGTATTCCACGTCCGGGTAGGGAACCAGGATGGGATGGACCGAGTCGGGCAATTTGCCGAGCAGATGCTGGAGTATCTTGGTCTTGCCCGTTCCCGCATCCCCGCGGA
>Ga0208041_1002072_pt1 | contig 11330 bp, 10 predicted proteins | sample AD_SCU002_MetaG_FD_184453 | JGI IMG/M metagenome (GOLD analysis project Ga0208041, IMG submission 184453) | Active sludge microbial communities of municipal wastewater-treating anaerobic digesters from China - AD_SCU002_MetaG (SPAdes) (version 2) | ecosystem: Engineered > Bioreactor > Anaerobic...
CAGGTTGTCCTCTTCCCTTGGGTGAAAGGCATGAGGGGATGCCTGCAACCCATATAGATCTTTCGCTTTTGTGCGGGTTTTCGGGTGGAGAGGCACGGTCGGGGTATCGCAAATTAGCGAAGTACTGGGTCTGGCGTCGTACTATGGCAACTGTTGGGGAGGTTAACATGTGTTGGCCTAGTGTTATTCGCTCTATTGCAACTCTTACCGATGGAAAGAAGGCAACTGTCAGGGGGATTCTCTCCGGGCAGAGGTGGCCAGGGTGGCGTCGCGATCCGGTGCCGGCCGATACCGTTCGTGCAGCGCGTGCGTCCAGACAGGCGTCCGCCAGCGAGTCCGACGATACTGTCCGGTTGGTCGGTGAAAACCGGGATCTTCAAGAGATTTCTCCTCTTCACCGGACCGCGTCTCTTAAAACAGGGGCCGATGCTCTGAAGGGCGGCCACTTCTCCTGGGGTGGGTTCGACTCCGGGATGGAGGAGTTAGCAACCGCGACGGTGGAGGAACCGCCGTTTGCCGTGGTTGCTCCCGCATATAACGAGAGCCTCGTCATCGGCTCCGTCGTCCTCTTGGCAAAGAAGCACGCCGACCGGGTGATCGTCGTCGACGACGGTTCGGCTGACCGGACCGCCGAGATCGCCCGGCTCGCCGGTGCCGACGTCGTCAAGATGCCGCAGAATGGGGGCAAGGCGAAGGCGATGATGGCGGGGTTTGCCCGGGCGCGCGAGCTCGGTTACAATGCCGTCGTGATGCTCGACGGCGACGGCCAGCACGATCCCGAAGAGATCCCGATCGTGGCAGCGCCGGTACTCGCGGGCGAGGCCGACCTCGTCATAGGCTCCCGGTTCCTGGATATCAAGGCCGAAATCCCGAAATACCGCCTCGCCGGGCAGAAGGTGCTCAACGGGCTCACGAACCTCTCGGTGGACGGTGGTTTTGCGACGACCGACTCCCAGTCAGGCTTCCGGGCCCTTTCCTGCCGTGCTCTTGAGAACCTGACCTTCGCATCAGAGGGCTATAACATCGAGTCCGATATGATCGCCCACTTTGCCCCCCTCAACCTCCGGATGACCGAGGTCCCGATATCCGTCACCTATGACGTCCCCCATAAGCACAAGAAGAACCCGCTCTCCCATGGTTTCGGGGTGCTGGCGAAGATCATGGAACTCATCGGCTATAAGCGCCCGCTGCTCTTTTTTGGCATTCCGGGGATGATTCTCACAACTATCGGGATCAGTCTGGAGATCTTTACCTTCTCTGAATTCTACCGGATCGACCAATTTCACTACATTGTATTCACACTGGGGATAACTGCACTTATTCTTGGACTTTTACTGGTCTCATCCGGACTGATCCTGAATTCCCTGATGCTGGTGATACAGCGTCATGTCTACGATGGAGTATGATCGCATGGCAGGTGCAATATTTAGAACTTTATGTCCGTCCTCACCTATGTTTTGCCGGAGATTGACAGCGTCTTGATCCCGTAAGCGGAAACGAGGTTCTTTCACCGCAATACGTTGAGATCTCTTGAGGATCATAGTTTCCTGACGGGTGCGTCTCTGCCATAATGGTTCAGTCTTTACCTGCGTACGGTTCGAAAAAGATCAGTTGACGCGTATATAAAGAGTTCGGCGCAGGCTGTGTGTCGATATTGTTGGCCTGCCGGAACTCTCGCCATGTTTGTGACTGCTATGGAGCGCTCCGTCAGTTACTGCCTCCTTTCTGAGAAGGGAGCGAAGAACATCCTGGAACAAAAGGATGAAGCGATGCAAACGGGATAGAGGGATATGGTTTGCATGTCGGAAGTCGTCTGCGATCTAATGGCCGTTCCTGCATTTCACTCTGTTCTCCATAGGATTTATATGTGCGGATTCGTAATAGGCTCAACGATGCATAAAAAGGATATCGCATCGATCACCTTGGCAGCTTGGATGTTCACCGTGAGCGGTCTCATGCACCTGCTCCACGCATCGGAACTGAAAATGTTTCTGGGATTTGCCCTTGTAGGGTTCTTCGTTATTGTTTATATGATTCACCCGATGTATACAAAACCCCGCTATATTCGTGATGTGTATCATGTGGCAATGGTCGCTACGGTGGTCTTTGGTATCGTCACCTATCTAAGAATGCTGGAACTGCTCAACTGGTAAGGTGGGCATCTCTCATGTTTGGTAATTCAGTTTTGGTGAAGGATGTGCTGGTAAAACGATGTGATCGCTATAGACTCAGTTCGTTCATCCTTATCGGCTTTGCAGCTCTGCTTTTCTTTGCAGTCCTGCTCACGGATCCGTTGGGGATTATGCGGAACTCGTTTACCCTGCTGAGCGCAACCAGTTTCATTGGTGGAGCGTTTCTCTTTGCGCTCGGTGGCGGCAGGTCCGTAGATGCACGGTTGGCCGGCTGGCTCTCCATGCAGGGAATCTCCACCCTGGGTCATATCATCCATGACCTGGGTGGTCACGGGGCTGCAGTCTTTCTTCCGCCGAACGGTGAAGGCGGAGAGGTTATGCAATTCATCCCTACACAGCCTGCCAGTCAATCCTTTCTGGGAGATGGAGGCGGGTTTGCCTGCCACAATGGGATCACCGGGACCCTGTACCGTCCCCTGGCAGGCCCAATGATCGAGGTCCTGAAACGCGAGGATGGTCTCACCCTTCCTTCGGAGTACAGCCTGCTGATGGTAGCGGTCCGGGAAGTCTGTGAGGATGTTCTCTCAATTGCTGATAGGGTGGATGTGAGGCAGGAAGGCGATACTGTAACCTTTACCCTGCACAACTATCTGCTCTTCCCTGGTTGCGCTTCACTTCGTGAGAGGCCTTCTGAGCTCTGTGCACTCTGTCCCTGTTCGATCTGCGGTCTGATTGCGTGTATGGTCGCGGAAGGCCTTAAGTGTGAAGTTTGCCTGGATCAGGTAATCCTGGATGACACCTCCCGCTCGCACTGCATGCAGATATCCTATATCCTGAAGAAAAGTGAGGGAGTGCCGACCTAAAGGGGGCTCAGCTGTGGCTGGTGCGGCGTGTGGCACTTCCTTCTCACCGATAAAGGCCATGCCGCGATCCTGCACTATTAGCAATTTGCTGGCCATTGGGCTTATTGTATAAGCCGACAGCACCCTGTTCTGTTACCGGTCAGGCAACCATCCCGCTGTTGTTTCTCTACTAGGTCAGAACCAATACGTATGCTCCAGCGATGCTTGAATGGAGCGGATCTGAATTTCCCGATGAGGGCAAAACATATATTACGATATGGGGATGTAGGCACTGAATGGTTTCATGCCGAGTTTCCTCAGTAATCTCTTTAAACTGACATCGGGTGCCATGATCGCCCAGGCATTTACCATACTCCTCATACCCGTGGTTACACGTATATACCCCCCGGAGTTCTTTGGGATCAACCAGCTCTTCCTCTCTATAGCAGCGGTGCTCCTGGTCGTCTCTTCCTTCTCTTACAACTTCGCAATAATGGTGACAGAAAAGGATGAAGACTCCATGAATCTCCTTGTGCTCAGTATTATCTGTGCACTGGGCATTGCAGTTATGTCCGGTGTGGTATTTGTTGGATATAGGGACTGGTTCGGGAGCCTCTTCAATATGCCCCTGATCGCCGGTTACTTTATCTGGCTGCCGTTCTACCTCATCTTTAGCAGCCTCATCTTGATCCTGAATGAGTGGCTCTCCCGAAAGGTAAGGTATGGCGTTGTTGCCAAGGGCATCGTGACGAACTCTATTGCGGCACGGATATTCCAGATCGGAGGCGGGTTAATCTATGCCTCTCCTCTGGGTCTCATTCTCGGTTCAGTGATGGGGGCGGGCCTTGCCAACCTCTTGCTGCTCCGGGGATTAAAACAGGATATTGCCCTCTTAAAAAAGGTTACAATCAAACGGATAAAGGGACTTGCCCTTGAGTACAGGTACTTTTCGTTCTACGGTACTCTCGGATGCCTTGCAAACAGTATATCCTGGGAGTTGCCGGCCTTCATGCTTGCTTACTTCTTCAATTCGACTATTGTTGGGTATTATTCTCTCGCCATAATGGCGGTGCGGATGCCCATGACAATGGTGGGAACATCTATCACGCAGGTATTCTTCCAGAAAGCGAGCGAAGAGAGGATCCAGACCGGAAGCGTCCAGAACGTTGTTCATGAGGTCTATACACGGCTCATATCCATTGGAATCTTCCCGTTCGTCGCCTTAGCCATCCTTGCCGAAGATCTCTTTACGTTTATCTTCGGTGCAAACTGGCTTCTTTCAGGCACTTATGCGACGATCCTTGCTCCGTGGTTCTTTGCTGTATTTATCTTCTCCCCCATTTCATCCCTCTTTAGTGTCCTCAACAGGCAGAAAGCGTATTTCTTCTTCGAAATCATGACCCTGTGCGCGTGGTCGCTCCTCTTCATCATTGGAAGCGCTTTCCATGACCCTGTTCTAGTGCTTATGCTCTTCTCTGTCGGTGGCCTGCTTATATGGGGGTTAAAGAGTGTATACCTCATAAAGGAGTCCGGCGCCGGGTACCGGAGCAGTATTAGCAGCTTGACCCGGCACCTGGCACTCAGCATTACTATGTCTATTCCTCTCATCATCGTGACGTACTTGGGGGCCCCGTTCATCCTCCTGCTCGCGGTTGCAGGGATAACTACGGTTGCCTACTACCTCTGGATGTTCTTCACGGATACCCTGATTCGCCAGGAGGTCGTGGGGGTGATCCGGGACTCTGTCTCCCCGGAGCACATAAAATGGATGGAGCGGCTGGGCCTGTTTTGGTGAACATTCCCACGCTGTCGGGCAGAACACCCCGTATAGGGGGAGATCTGCAAACCGGACGGTGTGAAGCGCACCAGACACTCCTGCATGGTGCTGTTCCTGTAGTGAAGGTCGGTCTTTCCGCTTTGGCTCCTTTCGTCCCTGCTGGATACTCTGGAAGCAGACTCCCGTACCCATGTTGGTGGAAAAATCCTGCAGATCCGGCTGCAAATGAAAGCAGTTATAGTCTGATTGTCTTCAGCGTCTTTGTAATAATGGCTCTGTAGAAACGCTCGATCCCGAGCGATGCTCGTCCTGGCGTGATCGTTCTTCTGATATTGTAGAATTTCCTTTACTTGACACCGGTATTTTCTGGCTTTGAGGTTCTCCCCGAGTGTTCTTTTGAGTACCGAGAATGTGGTTTCGGCGATGTTTCTCCGGGGGTATTTTTCTTTGTCAAAGGATCGGGCGAGTTCTCTTCGATACTTTCCCTGGATCTTTCGTTGCTTTCTTTTTCTGACGGAAATCAGAGAGTTTGCATTGAGATCCTCACGGATCAGACGGCGTATCCACTCGGCGTCGTATCTCTTATCCATGACATACCAGGCAGTTTTTCTGGTTCGGTGCGACTGGTTGAGCAGATGTCCTGCCAGAGCAGCACCGTGCGTCGGGTGCTGGGTGATCGCCGATGCCAGGATCATCTGCGTTTCGGTATCTACGGCCAGCGATACCTTCAGGAATCGCTTGCGGGTTTTCCCAGTTTTCTCTGAATAGTAAGAACTTGCATAAGCACTGGTGAAGCCGGAGGAATCAAGAGCCGTGACGGTGATCACGTCGCCCCGCTGGTACGTTGTGGAGAGCATTCGTTTCCGGATCCGTGTCAACCAGAGCGAGAGAATCCTCTGCAGGAACTTGTGCAACGTGGTATAATAAGGAATTCGATCCAATCGCAGCAGCTCACGGATCGTATCCATAATGACAAGCAGGTCGACGAAACTGCGATAGTCCAGCCCCAGATTTTCTTTGAGCAGAAGGAGAACGAGTAACTGGTGCTGGGTGTAGGTCTTCTTCGAGTTGTTGCAGGAATAAAGCGGAATATGGGACGCCGTGACGGCAGACGGGACTGCCTCAGTTAATCTGATATACCGGGACGGCAACACTAAGAGTAACTCCTTGCTTTTGTCTTTGGTCGGATAACCAAGGAGCCCCCATCCTCATAACCTGTTCGCTGAACTCACCTGGCGACTCCAAACACGATTTCTACAGAGCTGTAATAATTTCTTTGCGAGATTGTATCTGAACCGGGAATACCTGGCACCATAGTAGGGAACAAGCTGCGGATTGAAGCTTGAAACGAACGTACTGAGCTGGGGTATGTTTCCAGACATCATGTTTATTCTCTTGTGGTTCCGTTCCTTCAACGAGTTAAAAAGGTCGTAACATAGGAGCGAGGCTGCCCCTGTGGAAAGATATTCAGGAGAGGCAGCGGCGGACCAGCTGTGTGCCATCTTCGTATCCCACACGGTAACATCAGCAGCAACGGCTTCTCCGGATGGGGCGTTTGCAATCCGCATCTCACCAATGCCTTTCTGGTGTATCATCTTCAGCAGGTCTACAAAATGCGCCCTGGAGGTGAAAGGTGTTTTACCCTGTTTTGCGAATGTGCGTACTGTGAGATCCCAGAGGATATCAGGCTCGAACTTCTCGATCGAATAGATGCCCAGTTTTTGAGCCTTGCGGATATTTTGCCGCACATCTTTTGATGCGGGCTCGAAGACATCGCGGTCCAGCGGGAGTATGTAGGTGTAGTACACTTCCGGCTCCCATCCCCCGTGCTTGAATGCCCGAATATCCATAAGGCCTGGAGAGTTTACCAGGCTCACATGGTCGAACCGTTTCTGTGCGACGTGCTCCAAAATCGATACGGTGATCTTCTGGATGTGCAAATCCTTCTTTCTCTGTTTTGCACCATCCATCCTAGATGTGATCACTCCTCCATAGGGGGTCAGCACGGGTGTCGAGAGGGCTAATCGAAGAATGAAAATCTCTTTGACAGAATGATTGGGCACCCCCCTACCAGAATCTCGTCTTCGTAGCACCCCAGGAAAACCGGCGTCTGATTCAGCAGGGATGCGTTTTTGAGTAACCAGTCGCTGGTATGGAATACTGTTCCTTGGTCTGAGTCGGTGACCAGTGCATCCCATAGTGGAAGTTCATCGTTTCTAAGTTCTCTGACTTCCAGGTGTGTCATCCGATGGACACCACGCCCGTGGAGGGACATACGCCTAGTTATACCTTTTGGTATCTGAAGGTGCTCGCTCCGAGATCATCGGACACTCTGGGTGCTTTCTATCATGAATATATTGGTTGTGGATCGACAGAATGGTTGCATGGTATTGCGGGCCGACAGGGTATTCAGTTGTGCCCAAGCATATAACTGATAATCGATCTCGGTGGATCCGACCACAAATTCCCCTTATCGGGCTCTGGTAAAACCCTATTCCGGCTGTCATTCTTCCCTGACAAGATTGGCGACGGACCCGGTCTATCCCTGCGTTCGACCCTCTCTCGCAAGCATGTCCTCATGCTGTGGATCGTGGTGGCTATTCGCCTCTGGGGATGGCGGCTCGCGGGGAGTGGTCTTCCCCTGTTTCCAACGCGCAAACGTTCCCCACCTCTCATCAACCCCACCCCACCCGCCCCTCAGGGGCGGGGGCAGTCATGGCGATACCCTATGGAAAGCCGTACCCCGGATTGCATGCAAGCGGGAACACCCGGATGGGATCTCAGAGTACCAGTTGTTTCGTAGGGCACTACCGGATATTCTCCCGGGCATATGCCCGCTCTTCGGCAGTCCCCTGAAGTTGTAGGCTGGGATACCCTTTGCAGATAACTGCGGCTGCCTGCCCCTTCGGTTCTTTTGCTGCAGATACCTTGTTTTGCAATGATCTCGTGAGAACGGTCGGGTGTGATCTCTCCCGCAAACGCGTCGTTTGGACAGGGCCGTCAGGCCTCCCTCGATGACGAGACTGCCTGGAGAGCCGGCTGGGAATCATTGGGTGAAAGGTACGTGGAGGGTGTCGGGGACCGGCGTCGTAGAGCTTCGTGAGGCGGTCGCATGCCGCCCTCCTGCCACCAGGTTTCAATCTCTTTGCAGCTTGTCATCCAAGCGCCCCTCTCACGACCATACTTCAGGATCTTGCGGTAGAACCGAAGCGACGCACCGGTCATGTATGTGTTATGCCAGAGGATGGTGATCACACCGTTATGCCGTTCGACCGTCTCAAGAAGGCGTTTTGTCTGGGTCCAGGCCTGCTCCATGTTCAGTCGCATGTAGGAAAACAGTGTCTGGTCCATTATTGTGAGCGGAATTTCCAGGATCTCCATCTTCCGGCTGGTATTTACGTTGAACGGCTGGAACGGGTGGCACATCCCGTTCCGAAACCCAACGCAGTCCGGATAGCCGAGGGTGGTATCATAGCGAAACCCCGCTCGCTCTAGCAGTTCCCAGGTATCCGGAACCCGGAACTTGAGAAAATGATTTCGATATCCGTTTACCGTCCGGTTCAGGACTTTCTCCAGGTGCCGTTTCTCCCTCTGCAGCCGTCCAGGGTCGCGGTAAGCCTCGTCTCCTCCATGCAGGCCGATCTCCCAGCCCCTATCCTGGAGCATGCACATCTCCCGCTCCAGATCCTCGATAGCGTATGCATAGCCCCTATCCCCCCCTTCAAGGGCCAGGAAATAGAAACTGGAGCATGCCCCATAGGATTCCTCGAGATCGACGATCTCGTTGAAATTCCATTCCGGGCGCTTCTTCGAGCATAGTTGTGGAACGATGCAGCCGGCCTGGGCGAGATCCCTGCGCTTCAATGCACACATGATTTCGTAAACCTTGGAGTGGAGGGATCTGTACACCGTGTCGATATCGTGTGTCAGGCAGATTGAAAAAGGCTGAGCTTCCGGATATTCGCAATAATAGCCCTTTTCTATCAGCATTTCTGATGCCCGGGGCACGAATATGTCCCGGTGACGGCTCCTGTAGTATGGGAACCGGTCATGGCAGTCATGACTGCACCCATCGTACTCTTCCTTTCTGGTAAACAACTCCCAGATCTCATTATTCTGCTTGAGCAGATCTATTCTCTGCAACCGGCTTCCCCCTGCATACTTGCAGCATGTCAATGTCGGTCTACTTTTCCCCAATCGTGTCGGAATATCATTCCCCACCTCACTTAAAACCATCGTCAACTTTCTGCTAGACATTTGGAACCCTCATATCTTACGAATTCTCCCGATTTGTCCATAACTTGTGCTTTTTCCGGTCTTTCATACGATAACTCTCCCCCCGGATGTTCACGGTGGTGCAGCGATGTAGGATCCGGTCGAGCAGTGCCGCGGCGATGACCTGATCCTGAAAGATCTCTCCCCAATCGGCGAACGTCTTGTTCGAGGTGAAGACGGTCGATTTGCCCTCGTAGCGGCGTGCGATCAACTGAAAGAAACAGTATGCAGCCTGTGCATCGAACGGCAGATACCCGATCTCGTCGATAATCAGGATGCCTGGTCGGGCCAGTTTCTTCAGGTACCTGTCCAGCTGCCCGGTATGATACGCATCCTTCAGCTCTTCGATCAGGACGGAGGCATTGATGAAGAGCACCGGGATCCCCTGCTCGATTGCGGTGATGCCGAGACCGATGGCCAGGTGCGTCTTCCCCACGCCCGGAGGCCCCAGCAACACCACGTTCTCGGCGTTGTCGACAAACCGCAGGGTGGCGAGATCCTTGATCACGGTCTGGTCGATCGAGGGTTGAAACCCGAACTCGAACTCGTCGATCCGTTTCAGGAGCGGGAACCCGGCATTCTTCGTCCGCGTCCGGATCGTCGCAGCAACCCTGTTCCTCCATTCCTGCTCGAGCAGATAGCCGATCGTTTCGAGGGGACTCAGGTTCTCCTTCATCGCCCGTTCGAGCGTCGGCTCGAGGAGGGCATCCATCGTCATGAGTTTCATCTTCGTCAGGTGCTGGTGTGCCCGTTCCAGGTGGAGCGTCGTCATGGGGAACCCTCCTCGAACAGTGCATCGTACAGCGCCAGGTTGCGTTCTTCGACGGCATACTCGTCAGGACGCAGCTGCGGTACCTGCTTTTTCTTCGGGCTCGTGCACGGTTCTGCGAGGATCTGGTTGAGGAGCCCCTCGAAGTGCTCGCTCTTCCGGGAACGCTGGTTTCTGCCCTCGAGCAGGGCATGGGAGCAGATCTCGGTGCCGTCGGCACGGACAATCACCGCACTGCTCCGGACAACGACGTCGACGTACCTTCCGGCATACCGCCAGGGGACGGAATAGAGACTCCCGTAGAGTGAGAGGTAACAGTCCCGGGAAACTTTGCGCGGGTAGGTCTTCTGGAAGATGTACGGCGGGTAGGAGGAGAAGGGACGGAGGTTTTCCTGCGGGAGGCGGTCGAAGGGAATCTCATGGGTCGTCCCATGGACCTTTCCGTTGACGACGTCCAGCCATTCCCGGGCACGACGGTTCAGGTCGTCGAGCGAGGTGAATTCCCGGCCGTACAGGAAGTTATCTTTGACGTAGCTGATCGAGCGTTCGACTTTGCCTTTTGTCTTTGCCCGGTAGGCCCGGCAGAGGCGGGCGGTGAACCCGAAGTGGTCGCGGAGGTCGATGAACGCGGGATGAAATGCCGAGGTGGTCGAGGGCATCTTCCGTTTCAGGACGACGCTGCCGAGGTTGTCGTAGAGGATGACCTGCGGCACCCCGCCGAAGTACGCGAAGGCTCGCGGGTGGCATTCGAGGAACGTCTGCTGGTCCTGTGATGGCGTGAACTCGATGTGCCGCATCCGGGAGTAGCCGAGTACCATCGTGAAGCAGTGAACCTGCGTCTCGGAACCGTCAGGACGGGTGTAGAGACACTCCGACCAGTCGCACTGCGCCATCTCGCCGGGGTTGGTTTCGTACCGGATCTCCGGGAGGACGGGGATCGCCGGCCGGATCTGGCGGAGGTAGTCGCCGAGGATGGTCGCTCTGCCGTCATAGCCTTGGTTCTGGATCTCTTCGAGGAGACGGACACGGCTCAGGCGTGGAAACTTCGCCAGCCTCCCCCGGATGTACGGCTTGTACGGATCCAGTTTGCTGGATTTGGTGCGCCGGCGGGGCGTATCAGGGGGAGCGGCAGAAGCGAGGTAGTGTCTCACGGTTTTGCGATCGAATCCGGTTTCGCGGGCGAGTGCGCTGATGTTGATCCGGCCGGTTGTCTGTTCCTGTTCACGAGCGAGATCCTTGAGCATGAAATAATCCTCCTCGGTGACCATGCGGCTTCAACCCGGTACTCCATGGTACCGGACTGGGGAATCTTATTCCGACGCAAGTGGGGAGTCTTACACCGACGAAACTGGGGAATCTTATTCCAACGTTGACACAGCAGCAGGTATTATGCTTTTTCCTCCATTGCGCCCCGGAAAAAGGCAGGGCGGGTAAAGCACTTTTGCACCATGTTCCGGGTCCAAGAAACCACCATGAAGCCGACGTACAACAGCGTTCGCAGTACCCGGACACCGGGCTTCGTGGCAACGTGAGGA
>Ga0208041_1002073_pt1 | contig 11330 bp, 7 predicted proteins | sample AD_SCU002_MetaG_FD_184453 | JGI IMG/M metagenome (GOLD analysis project Ga0208041, IMG submission 184453) | Active sludge microbial communities of municipal wastewater-treating anaerobic digesters from China - AD_SCU002_MetaG (SPAdes) (version 2) | ecosystem: Engineered > Bioreactor > Anaerobic >...
ATCTCTTCCTCTTTCAAAAACAGCTCTACGGAATTGTCGCGGATGAACTCAAGGTTCTCTATCATGCTCATATGATATTTCGTGCGATAGCGCTTATCCAGCGTCTTCAATCGTTTACAGGGAAAAACTTCACATTCATGGCAGAAGCGGATCTTTCCCTTCGCAAGCAGCTCGCACTGATCGCCCATGTGGATGCAATTCTCCCCCCTCGGGATACAGCCGGGACAGTACTTTTTGTGAAATCCCCGCCTTTTCAGATCGTTTTTCATCGACTGATAACTGATGCACAGACTGCAATTCATACCGCATGGTGCGATTAACTGCTCTTCCATACGCCACCTCTTTTAGACATGATCTATTAAGCCGATCCTGTGCATTTCTCCTGATAAATCATACCATTTAATAGATGGGGCGCGAGGGGACGGAGAGGCAAGAGGGAGGTATGAGGTAAGAGGTTTGAAGATCAAGATCTGAGAACCTTCTCACCTCACACCTCTCATACGATACAAGAGAGTACGAGACGGAAGAGATTAGATCCCGTATAAATACATTACGGGATGACAGTCTCACTCCCTTCACGTCGCGAAAAACGGGACAGACGCCAGGAGCCCGTAAGTCCCTATTTTCGCTCTCGCCTTCTTGTGAGCAAAGAGAGCTCTAAACGCTCTTTTTCGTGTTTTTACCGACAATCCACAACGCACAACCCACTCTGCTCTGTCCCGGTATTCCTGTGTAGATTTCAAACGCTCTATTGCCTTCTGAAAATCGGATAATAGAGATCAAACTGGACGGTAGATTCATCGAACCAGTTCGGGGAAATTATCTCTTCCAGACACTGATGGTTTCCACCACAGTACTCATCGTTACTTTCGACCCACCGTGATATCGCCTTCCAGTTCTCTGCTATATCGTGAAGGTGGGTGCTGATTACAGCATATAGTCCGCCGGAGAAATCCTTAATTCCCACTCCGTCAGAAGGCTCCGTTTTCTCAGTGACCGTAAACCAGACTTCGTAGCCGTACTCTTCGCTTTCAGGAGAAGGCGAAGGATTGTTGAACCCGAAGTTTCTTGTTGAGAAGAGTTCTAGCAAACCTCTTCTAGAGGCCCATTTCTCCATTACTCTCAGCGCGTCGTACTCGGGACTCTTCCCGCTGGACCTGTAATATGCTACCTTGCACGGCTTCAATTGAACAATCCTTACATCAAGGCCTTCTCTCGGGTTTCTCACTTTTTCTACCTCCTCGCAAGATCTTGTTTGTTGCCCATCGTCTTCACTATGATGGAATCCGGCCATTATTTCCGAAAGTTTCACGCCGACACCGCCGTCGAGATGTACCAGCAGTTTTTCTATTCTGGATCCCTCTCGACTGATAGTATTACTCTCATCCTGCAAAGCTTTCAGCCTGTTGACCAGTGAGGTTCTGAATTTTTCCACATCGTACATCGTAAGGACTTTTAGAATCTCCTTCATGGATAAACCGAGACTTTTCAGAAAAAGAATTTCTTCGAGCTTTTTCAGAGAGGCTTCATCGTAGTAACGGTACAAAGACTCTTCATTTCGAAAACTCTTGAGCAAACCGATCTCTTCGTAGTATCTCAGAGTACGACAGGATACGTCGAAAGCGGAAGCCACCTCACCGATCTTCTTCATTCAGATCACCACCCGGATAGAACGTACTCAATCTGACAGAGGAGATTATACTTTTTGCCGTAACGTGAGAGTCAATACCATCCACGCTTATAACTCATTGAGAAAAAACCATTGTGTCTGCCACTTGCTTAATAAAAAAGGTGTCCTCCAGACCTCTGGAGGACACCTAAAGAGGTAGACCAAATCTTTCTTTTTATGTGGATCAAGAAACAACAATCATAATAAATACCTGTTGCCTGTTTCAGAGATCAGATTTACTCATTCCTACTTCAGATCAACAGTCGTGGAGATGACTCCGCCTCTGGTAGAAGAGAATGTGATCGTCGCGGTTCCCGTGCCAGTGACTGTCCAGGATACCGTCTTGGATGTTTCCCAGGTCGGCGAGCCGATGTCGGTGAACGGTCTGTCAAGAGGATTCTCAGGAAGTGCACCGGCGAAGAAGCCGATGGTCTGGGTCGAACTCTCTCCGGAGGCCAGTTTTAGACCCTCCAGTGTTATTCTGGCCGTCGACTGTCTAACCATCTTGACAAGCCATGCCTGCTTCAACGCGTCAGGGAGGAATCCGTTGTTGGTTACCGTTGCGGTTATCGTCCTCGAACCGTCTGCGTTGGCCTTGACGTTGATCTCTGTGAATTCGAGTTTCGGAAGCTGCTTGGCAAGCATGAAGTTGAACCTGTTCTCAGCCTCAACAGCGAGCTTCAGATACATTCCAGCGGGCGGGTTCTGCGACCAGAACTTCGGGTTCGTTCCACCGGCTTCGACCGTGCCGTATTCGGGGTGTTCTGCCGGTGTCCAGGGCAGGAAGTAGGCTCTCTCCATTCCCTTTATGTTGTCCTGTATCCAGAGCCAGTCCCAGGTATCAACGGCGCCGTCTTTGTTGTAATCGAAGATGTAGTCGTACCTGTTGCCCCACAGTTCGTCTCCGTACCATATGGCGCCAAACTGGAAGTAACCATAGTCTGGACTGTGTCCGAAGAGCGGACTTCCAGCTCTTGCGGTGCCCTGAAGTATTCTGCTTCTGTTGCTGTAGGTCCAGAACACGTCACCGGCCCATGCGTAGCCCGACTCCTTGACTCCATCGGCATCGAACTTCAAGTAGTAGTCGTTGTCGGTGTAGTACATGGATTCGTCTGTTCTGCTGGTTGACGGTGGTCTCAGGTGCATCGGAACGGAAGTATCCATCGACTGAACTATCGAGATATTCGGATGGGTTACCATCCACAGGAACATAGCTCTCATTTCGGTTTCGGAAAGTGGATATTCACCGGCTCCGCCCTGTGTGTAACCTCTGCCGGTAGCTTCGGCCATCGGTCTCCAGTTCTCGGGGTAGTTCCTGTGAAGGTCGAGACCGCCAGGTCCGTCCTCTCCGATTCTACCGTCGCCGTCCTGGTCAATGCCTTCTGTTTGGACCAGGTAATCGCCATTGCCGGTTCCGACGTTGGTCATTACCCTGCCCAGGGGATCTCTCGGGTCGATTATGTAGTTGCCCTTGCCTTCGCCGACGTAGATCCTCATCTGTCTTATGAAACCGTCTCCGTTAATATCCGGTCCGTTGTCCTCATCGAACTTGCCGTCTCCGTCGTTGTCCTGAGGGCGAACGGTTGATCTGTTGGTGTAGGGTGTCGTAAGATAGAGCTGACCACCATCTGGGTTCTCGGTCGGACGTACGTAATACGTGAAGTTGTCGACCAGATAGGTGATTTCTTCATCTTTGCCGTAGCCATTTATCAGATCGTACGCGAAAAGCAAAGCTGCAGTTCTGGCCGTGACTTCGCCCGAGTGTCTGTTGCCAGCAACGAACATCGCGGGCTTGTCGGTGTCCTTACCGGTGGCCTTGTTGGTGATCGTTATCTGGTAGATGGGGATATCCAGGAAGGACTCTCCAACTGTGTATACATCGACCAGGTCGGGATAATCTTCGGCCCATTTCAGACACCAGTAAACGGCTTCTTCGTACGTGAAGTAATGCTCCCAATCAAAAACGCCTTCTACGAGTGGATGTGTCTCGGGATAGTCGACAGGGAAATCACGCATCAGTGCCGCCGCGGGAATCTCGTCGGCTTTCGCCGTCCAGTCGAAAGTCGGATAAGTTACTGCCAGTGCAGAAACGCACAACACAACGAGAGCCACAATTAACACAAGCTTAGACCTCAAGATGATTCGCCTCCTAAATTCTGTGATACGATCCCCGGTGCAACTTGCATAATTGCCTCTTTTCTATTTTCATTGAGCACTTTTACCTGTGTTCAACCACCTCCCCTTTGTTTTTTGCTAGCTGTTCTGCTGAAATATATAGTTCAGACCGCTATTAGAGTATTCAACTTAAGACAGAACAAGACATAAACCGAATAAGTGCTATTTTCTAAATCGCCAGATAACACATAAGAGAAAATTGTATATGTCCTGAAGTCAAAGGACTAAAACTAAGCGAAGAAGTAAGAAGGCAAATAAGATAATAATGACGACGAGCATGAAACTTAAAAAACGGGAACACAAAAACTATGGTTAAAGAAATATGACACACAATACTGATAGTCAACCAAATAAAATTTTTAATACATATAAATTTATAGATTTTAGTGAAGTATACGACTACCCAGGTGTTTTTAATCCCCAATTCAGAAAATCGGCTCTCAAGAGGCCACAACAACAATTTTATATTTTTGACGCCGAATTCAACAAAAGCACTCAGCATCCAAGAGAGCTATTCAGAGGAAATGAGAGTTTCTCAGAAAGGATTAGAAGAGAAAATCGGAACTGTGTTTCTGATAGTTATTTTATTGAGAAATTATGATCTCATTTGTTGCAATATTCATTATATTAAAGATTATATTGTCAATATTGTTAATTAAATTCAAACGAAATAGAGAAAGGATTCCCGCGAAGAATCTCTTTAAATGAAGGCTGAAAGCCAATAGAGGAAAGTATCGAGTTTCTGTTCTTTAAAACCCGGCTTATGCGTTTTTAGGTAAATCGCACTTGATAATCCGGGAGAACAATTTTCGATTGGCGGAACCAAAAATGGAGGCTGATCAGCCTGATGCCGATCAACCTCCTGCGATAAACTGTCAGAATACGCAACACTAGACGAAATTCCTGTTGTTCAAACACGTTAGGTTCTTATCTGGAAATCGGAGATAAAGTTTCCGATAACACTTCCTTTTCCACGGCTGTCGATTGCAGCACTTCCTCTACCCATTCTCTGTTCGCCCAGAGCCCGCAACCACCATCCTTCGACTTCCACTTCATGTGATTCTCCTTCAGTACTTTCAGAAACTCCGATTCAAGCGCTTCTCTCAAACTTGTCTCCTTCAAGTTGTGAACTGAGAACGGGGCGAATGGACAGGGCTCGACGAAACCTTCGGGACTGAGATGAATAAAGCCTCTGCCTGCAGCCAGGCATCCTCCGTAGGTGGCTTCCTTTCCTGGAAGAGAGACAAACAGGCTTGCACTCTTCTTTCTCAAGGCGTCTATCCTGTCGGCAAACTCGAGTTTCTGATCTTGATTCAGGACCAGACTCACGGTGCCCGGCGTGAGTGGGACGAATTCCACATAGAAAACTAGTTTTACTCCCATATCCACAGCTCCATCTATGAATTCTCTTTCGGTTACCTTAATATAATTCTGTGAAGTCGCAGTAATTGAAACCCCGAAGAAAGAACCGCTCTCTCTAAGGCTACCAATGACTTCAAGAGCATTTTTGTATATCCCGGTTCCCCTTCTTGTGTCGGTATCTCCTTCGTTTCCCTCTATGCTGACTATAGGAACAATATTTTTGTGTTCTATAAGCCATTCAATAGTACTGTCGTCTATCATTGTGCCGTTTGTGAAGACAGGAAAGAGAATCTGGGTGAACTCCGCAGCTATTTCAAGAAGATCTCTCCGTATGAGTGGTTCTCCCCCTGCAAGGAGGACTATCGAGATTCCCAGTTCGACAGATTGCCTAAGGATGCTCCTGAAGTTTGATGTGGTGATCTCCCTGTCAGTTCTTAGTTTCTTCGCATTAGAATAACAACCCGCACAGTTTAGATTGCACTTGCTTGTAATACTGGCTATCATGACCGGAGGCACGTGCAGCCCCTCGGTTTCGAGGCGGTTCCTTACGGCGGCGGCTTCACGCTGGTTCTTCGCCGTCTTTGCCATAAAGGCAATCTGCCCCGGATCTTTCACTGCAATTCTCATGGCTGCCCCAAAAAAACTTCTCAGTGAATCGTTGAAGAGAATGTTCCAGTTGCTCATTTCTTACCTCCCATTTTTTCTTTCCTTGCGGTAGACTTTTCTTCAAGTTCTCTGTATGGCTTCAAAATATGCACAATGTTCCTCTTCAGCAGTTGAAGAACCTCTTCTTTAGAAAATCCGTAAATTCCTTGAAAGTACATGAAAAGAACTCCGAACATATCCGGTGTGAGAATCTGCTCGATCATCAGAGCGCTCCCTTCCGGTATACCGAGGGATTTCTCAAATTTAAGCAGAGATTCGATTCGTTCAATACCCATTTCTCTGAACTTTGGCATCATTTCGGGATCGTTGAAAAACCTGGCTCTTGAACTTCCCGGAGACAGAAAGATCGTTCTGAAGAGAAGAGGATTGTCGAGAAAATACTCTGTAAAGATCAAATAGGCAACTTCGATGCAATCTGTCACTCGATCACACTTGTCGATCTCTTTTTCCGTAAGGGCTCCGATTTCGGCCATGAACTCGTCGACACTCATTACCAGTAATTTATCCAGACTTTCAAAGTAATCGTAAAGGCTGGAAGCAGAGTAGCCCGCCCTTTCGGCTATCGATTTTGCCGTCAGTTTGGTTTCATCTCCTTCTTTCATGAGTTCCTGGGCAGCCCTTATGAAAAACTGTCTTCTTCTTTCGTGGCGCAAAGCCTTCCTGTCAGAATTCTCCATTTTCGATCTCCTATTTTTATCCGATTATTATTCTTAAAATCGAATATAGTTCGGATTAAAGAGTATAATTTACTATATGAAACGATGTTCGTCAAGTAGTTATTTCAGTTTTTTATGTTTTACCAGTCGAAAAGTTCCGGAAGGTGGTGAAATGTCCCTCACACCCAAGATTACGGCCGAAGACTTTTTTCTGCTGTATAATCATAAGCAGATGGAATCTCATCTGAACTGCTACTTATCGCCAGCGGGAGTGTGATTCAGCGTGAAATTCAATTCGAAAGAGATATATTTGATCTTACTGAGACTTCTCTCGAAGGTTGCCCAGATAGAACCTCACGCTCTCCAGGTAGCATACATAGCCAAGAAGATCGGCGAGGATATCGGTTTTAGTTCCAAGAGGCTGAATACACTGGGTTTTCTGCACGATATCGGGCTTCTTAATCCCAGCAAGGTTAACCGGATACAGCGAACTCGTGGCATAGAGAACGCGACCATGACCGACTGGATCGCCCTCGACAACGATCTACACGAGAACCATTCGGTCGTCGGCGCCAGAATTTTGAGCCACATAAAAGGTCTTTCTTATTTCGCCGACGTGATCGAGAAGCATCACTACCAGGCCATGATCCTCGATCCGGATAACGATCACGATGTGATGGCGGGAATTATTCACCTGGCCGATACAGTCAGCGTAGGTCTTCTTATGAATACGCCGGGCGCCGAATCTATCACAAGAATCAAAAACATAATAGCCAGTTCGGATGAGTTTCTCGAACCGGTTGTGGAGAGTTTCAACAGACTCTCTTCCAGAAAAGGCTTCTGGTGGTCTTCGACCGACAGAGACACACTCTTCGATGAATTCAGCTCCGACCTTGAAGAAAATTCGCTTAACAACGTCGATCTTCAGGCGATTGGAGATGTACTCATGTACATGGTCGATGTCAAGAGCAGTTTCACGATGAACCATACAGAAAGGATCTCGTACCTTTCAAGACTTCTTGCCGAAAAAGCTCATCTCGGCCAGGAGAGAGCGCTAGAGGTTTTCTTTGCCGCGAAGATACACGACCTGGGAAAGATGGCGACGCCTATCTCTATACTCGAGAAACCGGGGAAGCTTTCAAGCGAAGAGCTTCACATAATGCAGAAACATGTCTTCGATTCCTTCCTCATCGTGGGTGGAAGAGAAGCCATCGAAAAACACAGGCTGCTTGAGTGGGGCGTGGATCACCATGAAAGACTAGACGGTAGTGGCTATCCCCGGGGCAAGAAGGGATATGAACTCGGTATAGAGTCGAGAATAATAATGATTGCAGATGTCTTCGTAGCTTTGATCGAGGACAGACCTTACAGAAAAGGCCTGTCCATTAAAGAGGCGCTGAACGTTATTGGAAAACAGGTTGAACAGGGTATGCTCGACGATTATGTTTTTGAAAAGCTCAAAGATCTGATCGACGAGGGGCTTGATTTTTCGAAAGTCGAGAGGACGAGAAACCCCTTTCTTCCCTGAAAGTCTGCGAAAGTTGCCACGGAGTTTTCAAAAGATAGGGGTAATGTCTGAAAAGAAAAGCCATATCCAGATTTTCCGCTTTAACCGGAACTCACACCAACTTGTTCGACAGAATCGGCTTTAACCGGTCAGAATTACTGTCGGCCTTTCTAAACGTGTTTTCCATACTTTCAGTGAAGATAAATTCCAGAAGATCGACGATATATAATAACAGAAGAACAGTATCAATTTTGAACCCACCAAATGCGGCATCTATCTGGCAGGTCAAAGGGAGGACTCAATTATGATAAAAGCTAAGGGAACGTTTGTACGTGCTTCAATTGTTTTATTTCTTGCCCTGACAACGGTGATACTGACAATAACCGGATGCTTTCTAAAACCGGTGACCTACACATTGACGATGCTGGAACCGACCGGGCAGGGAGAGGTCGAGCCCGCCGTGGGCGACCATCAGTACACTGAGGGAACGGTGGTGAACCTTGTGGCTACTCCGGCCGCCGGCTGGGAGTTCGACAGCTGGGAGGTCGACGGAACCTTCTATTCGGATGAACCGGCGACCACCCTCACGATGAACGCCGACAAGACCGTGAAGGCCTTCTTCACCGAAGAGCCGCCGGTGATATATACTCTGACGATGCTGGAACCAGACGGGCAGGGAGCGGTCGAGCCTGCCGTGGGCGACCATCAGTACACTGAGGGAACGGTGGTGAACCTTACGGCCTCTCCGGCCGCCGGCTGGGAGTTCGACAGCTGGGAGGTCGACGGAACCTTCTATTCGGATGAACCGGCGACTACCCTCACGATGAACGCCGACAAGACCGTGAAGGCCTTCTTCACCGAAGAGCCGCCAGTGACCTACACATTGACGATGCTGGAACCAGACGGGCAGGGAGAGGTCGAGCCCGCCGTGGGAAGTCACCAGTACATCGAGGGAACGGTGGTGAACCTTACGGCCTCTCCGGCCGCCGGCTGGGAGTTCGACAGCTGGGAGGTTGACGGAACCTTCTATTCGGATGAACCGGCGACCACCCTCACAATGAACGCCGACAAGACCGTGAAGGCCTTCTTCACCGAAGAGCCGCCAGTGACCTACACATTGACGATGCTGGAACCAGACGGGCAGGGAGAGGTCGAGCCCGCCGTGGGCGACCATCAGTACACTGAGGGAACGGTGGTGAACCTTACGGCCTCTCCGGCCGCCGGCTGGGAGTTCGACAGCTGGGAGGTTGACGGAACCTTCTATTCGGATGAACCGGTGACCACTCTTACTATGGACGCCGACAAGACCGTGAAGGCCTTCTTCAAAGAAGAACCGCCTGTAATATATACTCTGACGATGCTGGAACCAGACGGGCAGGGAGAGGTCGAGCCCGCCGTGGGAAGTCACCAGTACATCGAGGGAACGGTGGTGAACCTTACGGCCTCTCCGGCCGCCGGCTGGGAGTTCGACAGATGGGAGGTTGACGGAACCTTCTATTCGGATGAACCGGTGACCACTCTTACTATGGACGCCGACAAGACCGTGAAGGCCTTCTTCAATGAAGAACCGCCTGTGACCTACACATTGACGATGCTGGAACCGACAGGGCAGGGGAGTGTAATTCCCACTATCGGGACACACCTGTACGATCAGGGAACTAGCGTCAATCTACTGGCCATGCCTGAAAAAGGCTGGGATTTCGAAAGCTGGTTTATCGATGGCGAATTCTATTCAGACAATCCCTCCACTTCTATATTAATAAACGCAGATATGACTGTTATGGCGGTCTTTGTGGAAGAGGTGGATAAGGTCAGTCTTTACATGAGTCGAAACGGTCAGGGTACAGTCAACCCACCTGAAGGAGGACCATACGAGTATGATCTCGGTACGGTCGTGAATATTTCGGCCACTCCCGCATCCAACTGGAGGTTTGTTGAATGGGTTGTTGACGGTATGGATTATTCAACCGATAAAAACACCACCCTTTTGATGGATTCTGATAAAGATGTTCTGGCCGTCTTCAGATGCAACTGTGGAAATGTTAAATTCGAACACCTGGAAGAGAGGTAGGTTCTTCGGTATCTTTTAAACAATAGAACAGAGGAGGTGGGAGAGTGCGCCGCAAACTCCTGATTATGATGGTTATATCGTCTTTTCTCTGTGCGGTATCGACATTTGCCGCAACCGGAAAAGTTCTCACCGTCGGGGCTGACGGCGGCCAGTACGAGAAGATCCAGGAGGCGATAGATGCCGCCGGGTCCGGAGACACTGTAAAAATACTTCCGGGAATATACATAGAGAACATAACGATAAATAAAAGTCTCACAATAGCGGGAACTTCGAAAGAAGAAGTGGTTATAAGGGCCGCGTCGATCGATAAACCGGCCGTTTTCTTCCGGGGAGTCGCCGACTTTTCGCTGGAGAACCTCTGCGTTGAAACTGGTGGAGCGGCTGTGAACATCTCTAGATCTTCGGGCCGGATCATCGAATCACGCGTTGCCGGAGGCAGGTTCGGCATATCTTTCAGCGGAAGCGCGATGACACTCAAAATAATAGACTCATACATAACGACTCTGGCCGGAGCGGAGAGCGATGGACCAGTCGGTACGGATCTGGTGGGTATATATGCCTACGGTGAAGCGTCGCTAGAGATTGAAAAGACGACCTTTGAAAGAACCGGAACTGGCGTAAGCCTCTCCAACGGAATGAATTTTTTAATTAAAAACAGCACCTTCAAAAGGAACACCGTGGGTGTAGCACTAAACGGCACTGCCAGCGGTTCCTTGATTGAAAACAGAGTTTTCGAGAATATCGAAAACGGAGTGCTCCTGAATATAACTTCCTCGGTGAACCTTGTAGATAACATTTTTTACAGCAACTCGGGACACGGCCTGGATCTGTATCTGATAGAGTGCACAGAATGCGGTTGCGGAGGAACCGAATTCAATGGCACAGTTACGGGCTCTGGTAACCTTTTCGATTCAGAAGAGGAGATCTGTCCGATAGAGTACTGGGAGGACGGCTTCTTCGTCATCGATCGGGATTTAGAGGTGGGTCGACAGTAACTTCTCGTCTCTGACCCCTGTGCTATAGACCCTTCTGCGTACTTTTAGAACTGTCCTGTCAACTCCCTCAGAAAGTTTGGCAACGCGAAGGCCGCAGTGTGGATTTCGCTGTTGTAGTATCTCAAAGGAGCATTGAAATCCAGGACTCTTTCTTCATCGAAGTCCTTGATTGGGTCGAAGGTTTTTGAACCGATTGTGTAGGTCCACATACCTGACGGGTAAGTGGTCA
>Ga0208041_1002080_pt1 | contig 11309 bp, 8 predicted proteins | sample AD_SCU002_MetaG_FD_184453 | JGI IMG/M metagenome (GOLD analysis project Ga0208041, IMG submission 184453) | Active sludge microbial communities of municipal wastewater-treating anaerobic digesters from China - AD_SCU002_MetaG (SPAdes) (version 2) | ecosystem: Engineered > Bioreactor > Anaerobic >...
CCCGCCCCTTACAGAGATTGCGCAGGATCAAGCAGCTTGCCAACGCACACCTGGTCTATCCGGCCGCGTGCCACACCCGCTTCGAACACTCCCTCGGCGTCCTGCACTGCGCCACCCTCATGGCGCAGCAGCTGCAGATCGAGGGCGACGACCTTACGATCCTCCGTTACGCCGCCCTGCTCCACGACGTCGGCCACGGGCCTTTTTCTCACGTCTTTGAGGCGCCCCTGAAGGAGATTAATGGGAAAGATGCCACGCATGAGGCGATCACCCACCGGATCATACGGGAGGACGAAGAAGTCACCTCGATCCTCGGTGAGGCGGCCGAAAGTGTCGTCGCCGTCCTCTCGGAGGACCGGAACGGCATCCTCCACCAGATCGTCTCGGGCAACATCGATGCCGACAAGCTGGATTACCTCCGGCGGGACTCCTATCACACCGGCGTGGCCTACGGGAACTTCGACCTCGAACGCGTCCTCTACACGCTCCGGAAGACCGTGAGCAGGCAGCGTGAGGATCTCACCATCCACGAGAAGGGCATAGACGTCGTGGAGAGTTTCAGGCTGGCGCGGTTCCTGATGTACGCTCAGGTCTACTACCACCACACGAATGTCGTGGCAAACGGAATGCTCCAGCGGGCAATCAGGGTTGCCGTCCGTGACCGGGTCGTGAATAAAGAGACAATCCGGATCGGGAGGGACGATTTCCTTGAGCGCTACCTTGCTCTTGACGATGCACGGCTGCTTGCACAGATGCTCGCACGACCGGAGAGCACTGCGGCCGACCTTGTCGGGAGGCTGGAGAGGAGGGACCTCTTCAAACGCGGATACGAGTCAAACATCTCGCAGGAGGGGGACCCCCGCCTCAGGTACGAGCTCGGGACGAAGTTCACCCCGGAGAGGGCGCGGGCGATCGAAGAGGCGATCGCGGAGGAGTGCGGATGCGATCCCGACTACATCATCGCCGACCTGGTGAAGAACGAGAACACGCTCTTCAAGTCAGCCTCCATCCTTCTCGAGGAGGACAAGTTCCCGTTCCTGATCGAGGGAAGGGACGGGAAGGTTCAGGAGATCGACTCGTTCTCGACCCTCACCTACACCGGCAGGCCCCGGACGGTCTTCTACCTCTTCTGCCCGGAGGAGCACCGGCAGACCGTGCAGGAGCGTGCCGGGGAGATCGTCGCCGGGACGATTTTATAAATCTTGATGAATGGCAGAGTTCCGGCGAAATGGTGACCCGTGCTCTCCTCGGCCGCTTCACAAAAAGGATCTTTCAGTTCCGGGTCAGCCGGAATCTCCGGTCGCCGACGGGTTCCAGGTCGAACTCCGGCAGCTTACCCTTTGGCCATGGGATGACCCCCTGGTTGAGCATCCATCTCCCGATCACTGCACTCCTGAGTTCAGGGCAGGTTGTCCAGAATTTTTCAGACAGTGAGATGTCGACAGCCTTGCCGCTATCGAGCACGACCTCCACCGAGCCCCAGTTTCTCTGGAAGTAGCGGTCGCGATCACGGCGTTTGATCCCGACACCGTACCCTGCGCCGGTGCGATTGTTTGCCGAACCTTTAGACCAGCCGGACACCATCATAGTTCCTCTCTTGGCAGGTGAAGGATATAAGTAACCTGGTCAACTGCATAACTACAAAAATCTCGGCTTTATAGTCGCCTTACTTGAGCAGAATCAAAATCCACAACCACAAAACCTGCATTTGTCCTTCTCCAATCGCGTATGCAGGATAACACCTCGTTTATCAGATCGCTAAAAATGGTGTAATAGTCAGGATTAACGATGTACACGGACAGCAGGTTATTTTCCTCCGCATCAATCATCACTTTTTCATCAAGCGCTTGCTCGTACGCCAGTTTTTCCGATTCCTCTTCTTTCTCTCTGTAATACAACCGATACAGACCAGCGACACCTGAAATGACATTTTGGTGTTTCAATAGATCCCACGCAAAACCCTGAACCGTTATATCGGTACGTAAAAAGAGATCCTGCCTATGCAGTTCAACAAACGAATGAAGCATATTCAGGGCTTCAAGTAGATGAATGATTACTGAGTTCTCTTCATCGTCCATTCTCTCCATTATGAATGAGTTTTTAATGAGCTCATCCAGTCTATGGATTGCATCTTCAAACTGAATATCACAAATCTGGTACCCAAGATATTGCACGTCCGTTATGATCGAAAAGACTGTACCGATGTCAAACTCCTCGGTATCGGGTTCATCAGCCTCAAACCCGCCATCACAATCAACCTGATACTTTCGCTGACAGGGCGTGCCGTCTTCGTCGTAGAGGATCTTGGCTTCATCCTTCATCTGCAGGATGTAATTTCCCTGGCCTGAATCTTCCAGCACAACGTCGCCGGCATCGAAATACACACAGTAGCCCTCAAGCAACATCTCCATCCGGGCCTTTATCTCAAGCATTGCCTGCCCCATCTCGTTTTCAGCATAGCGGTACACGTTCTCGTTCAACGCTTTGTGGCTTTTATCGTTCCACAACTCGTAGGTGACGACAATAAGAGGAATGGCAATCAGGGCGGCAGCGACGTTCACCAGCAGTTCCTTGATATCGCCGGCGAGATTAACAGCGAAGATATACAATATCGCTCCAAAAACAGCAACCGCCAATTTCGGCCACGCTTTTAGCCACATTCTTCGTAAATGGGATTTCATTGGATCACGCAGTAATCAGGTTGGAAGGAGCCATCAGATACGGGAAGATTCGGATCTGGGGCGTCTCACTCATTCCTCGGGATACGGAGCCCTATAAAATTCAGATATACACCGGCAGCAACGCCCCCGATCATAGCGGTGACAAGTGCTGTCACGGCGTCCCTCAGATGCAGCGAAAGTCCCTGTGACAGGTTGAATACAACATATAAGGCCAAAAGACAGGTCACGAAGAATAACATAAGGCCAAACATCTGTTTTACTGTTACTCCCATGGGATGGGTATCGGTTGTGCAGATGATAAAAGTTATGCAGGTTGGACAGTCATCCCTGACTGGTAGGTGTCTCTGACGTCTCCCGTAAGTGATTATCCGTATTTTTGTTGACAGAGAAGACTGCATAAAGATATATATCAAAAGGGGCACTTAGGAATCATAATGAAAATTCATACCTCGGCCTTCCATCCAACAGTCCCGCTGCAGCCAAATCCCTGAGGTCACCCAAAAATATCCGAACAGACAATTGAGGAGGTCAGAAGAGAGTTGCTTAATGAATGGGATATGTCAATACCCCCACCAGCGAATTGGCAGGATTTTGAGCTGTTGTGCTGGGATATCTTCAGTGAGACATTAGATCTGTTTGAGACCAAAAGATACGGTCGATCAGGCCAGGCTCAGCAAGGTATTGATATTCTGGGAAAGTCAACGAAATATGGCGGTTGGGTGGGATTACAGTGTAAAAAGAAGGAGGTATTCCCTCAAACGCACCTCACTAAAGGTGAGATCCATCAAGAAGTACAGGAAGCCAGAACATTTACTCCTCCAATTGTCCACTATATTATCCTGACGACGGCACTACGCGATGCAAAAATTCAGAGCTTTGTGGCGGAGATCTCCACTCGAAACCAGGAATCGGGACAATTTTCAGTGGAGATCTACTTCTGGGACGATATCGCGGATCTGCTGAGAAAAAACCCAGATATCTTAAGACGTCATTGGTCATTCGCAAGGGATGCAGATATTGTCCAGATAATTGGAGAAAAATTTGAGAATGGCCAGAGAAAAACATGTGAGATTCTTACTGATGAGATACGTCAGATTAGAGATGCTACCACATCCGACCTTGTCGAGCATGAACTCTCAAACGAGTATAGGGAAGAATTGGAGACCGTCAAAAGGGAGTTGAAAGAGCATCGTCCAAGTACAGCGTTGCGATTATTGGAGCAGTTCAAGGAACGGGTCTGGCCTACAGCATCGAATACTATTAAACATCGGATCGTAACATACGAGGCTGAGGCATGGATCCGATTACACGACCACGGTCGTGGTGGGAGATTAATGATTGAAGCCCTGCAATACAATCCCGAAGACGAAAAAGCGCTTGGGAATGCAACAGCAGGGTATTACCTTCTCGGAGAGTATGACAAGGCAAAAGAACTGGCATTAAAAATAATTGAGCAAAACCCCGTCAGCACACGTGGATATTCTCTTCTCATACAGGCGAGAGGACAGAGCGAGCCCATTGAAACGATCCTTTCAGAGATCCCAGGTTTTCTTCAGCATACTCATGATATCGCCAGCGTAGTGGGACAACACTTCTACAATCACGGAGCCTTTGACAAGGCAGTAACTTGGCTGCGCATCGCATTGGACGATGTAAAGAATGATATCACCGTCAAAGCACTTCTGGCATCGGCAGAATATCATCTGGTAAGAACCGATTCTGCATCGCTTAGTGGTCTCCAGATATCTGAACAGCACAAGAGACTGCTGAATGATGCGATTCAACTATTCGAAGAAGTATTGGGTACCGCAACCGAAGATATTGAACTCCAAAAAGCGTATTTACATCTCCTTATCGAATTGGCGGATGCAAAATGGCTGATTGGGCTTCAGGCAGATGCTGAAGCGATCATTGATCGGGCATACAAACTCAAAGGGTCCGACCATACGGTTCTCTACCTAAAAGGGTGGTATGCGTTTCAGGTTAAGAACTATGCAGAGGCTGAACGCTTTTTTGAGCAGGTTCTCTGGATGGATCAGTTTCTCCCCACCCCACTTGCATTGTATCTAGAGGTACTCCGGAGGACCGGCCGTGCGCGAGAGGGAACTGAGAGAATACAGGAGTTCAGAACACGCGATCTGACAGATGAACAAAAAGAAGTTATTTCTCAGGAGTATATTCGATGCCTGATCTCTAATGGGAATAAACACTTTGAGGAAGCTCTGGATCTCGCATACGCGAGGGTTCTGGAGGACAGCGAGAACATTGACAAACGTATAGAATATCTAAAAACAGTCAGATATACCGGGAGACCAAGGGATGTTCAGGAGCACCTTGATAAAGCCAAAAATGTAGCAAGTTCTCTTCCCCCTCTAAAACAACTTGAGATTGCTGATATTCTCTATAACTTCGAGCAGTATGGCGATGCTGCAGAAATTTATCAGCGTTGTATTGATCTCCGCCAGAATACCGAATTCACGCAAAAGCTTATCGATTCGTGCTATCGAGACGGTAAACATGGGAAGGCACTTGAACTGTGCCGGAACCTCCATGCCGCATGCGGCCCCCTTCCTCATAGCGCCGATATCGAACTTGCGATATACCATGAGATTGGGGACATGCCGGAGGCAAAGAGACTCTGTAAGGCGTATCTCAATGTGTTTCACGAAGATTATGACATGAAGTTAAACCAGGCCATTGTCGATCTCCGGACGGGGGCATTATCCTCTGTGGACGCGTTCCTTCCACAACCCAACGAATGCGATATATCTTCTTACGATCAGGGATCAAGGCTGGTTCGACTCTTCTATTTACGGAACCGGTTTGATGATGCCCTTGAACTGGCATACAGGCTACGGAAGAAGTTCCATAACCTTCCAGATGCTCATCTCAGTTACATAAACCTCGTACTCGATATCGATGACAGGGCATCAAAACTCTCCGAACCAGATACTGTGAGCCTTGATACCGCTGTCCATGTTGAAGATAGCTTTGGACGGAAACGGGTCTACACGATTGAAGATCTGAATATCGACGAAAGGGCGGAATACGTTCTCCTTCCTCAATACCCGCTTGCCCAGTTACTTATCGGGAAGCCGAAAGGCTCAAAGATAGCCCTCCGCAAGGATGAGTTTGGAATAGGCACCGAAGAGTCTCTCACCATAACCGATATCGTCAGCAAGTATGTTTATGCATTCCAGGAAAGTGCCTCATCGTTCGATCTGAGGTTTCCTCATGAAAGAAATGGATTTCAAAGATTTCACTTGAGAACCATGGAAAGTGGGGGTGTAAACCCCGATGATCTTACTAATTTAACGACGATAGCCTCCAAAAGAGCAGAAGGGGTAAGGAGAGCCCTTGAAGTCTACAAGCAGGGACACATGACTATCGAGGGATTATCCAAGTTGCTTGGTCATAACACAATTTCTGTTTGCTCTTTCCTGACACAGTTACCAGACGTTGGGGTACGGTGTCCTTCAAAAGCCACCCGATACTCTCCCGAACTCATTCCGAACGATGGGGGACCGAGGACGCTTATCTTCGACCCGGTTGCCCTCGCAACCATCCACTCACTCCGCATCGACGAACTGCTTACGAACAGATACGGAAAATGTGGGGTCGCACAGAGTACCGTTGACATGATTGAGGAAGCAATTCTAGAGTACACTGGAATCCAGGGACGGGCAAGTCACGCCCTCACCATGATCGATGATGCCCCGGTAATGTACGAGATACCTGCCGAGGAGAATAGTAAAAACAAGAAGGATCTTGAGGATCTGCTACGATGGGTGCGTACAAATTGTGCTATAATGCCCTGTTACCCAGCTCTGCAGATCGATTGTACCAAAAAACAGCGATATAATACCCTCATCGGTCCCACCTCAGTTGATAGCATTCTCCTTGCTACAGAACCGGGGGTCGTTTTATGCTCAGACGATCAGGCGATCCATGTTCTCGCGCAACATGAGTTCAAGATCTGCTCGGTATTCTCCATCCCCGCTATCCTCTTTGACTGTCTTCACGCGGGTGCTATAACAAGGGACCGGTACGATGACCTGATGTTACGTCTAATCGCTTGGAACTATTACCCCCTGCCTCTTGACGCCGAATTGCTTATAGCAGCCGCAGAAAAGGCATCCTGGGATCTCAAAACTCCATTCACCGACGTAATCGAAGCCACACACAAGATCTGCCGGCCAGGTGGACTGCAGGGGTTAAAGCCCGCACTTGCATTCATAGAGTTGCTCTGGGAGAGGCCTGTCGATGATGTCTGCCGGGATGTCCTATTCCTCTCCTTTTTGACCGCAGTCACCCCTCAAACAAATGCCGGGACTTTTGTGAGGAGACTGGCATATATGGTCTCGATCCATCCGGACCTTCCTCCCGACATAAAAGTCAGGGCGGTCCAGGATATCGAGACGTGGAGCCTAATATTTCCCGAGCGTCAGGAGGAAAAGACAATTGAGGAGGAGCGTTTGGACGATCTCTCACACACTGAGGAGAAAAGTTGATGTTACGTCCTCATTGAGCGGGAAACCCCTCAATAAACCCCAAAAATTCCTCTCCAAAAGGAGTTATTCTCAGGTTGGTGTAGGGTTTTGTCTCTCCACCGAACAGCGCAATAATTTCATCATAGAGGAGCGACTTTGAGACCAGATCCTGGGCATAAAAGAGATACTTTGCCTCATCAAATCCCAAAAAGTTTGCTTTACACTTGAGAGAAGTCTCGGCACCTTCATCATCAACGACTCTCTGCTCAGAATTGCCTTCAGATCCACAATCATCTTTGGCTTTCCAGAAGTGCTTGAGGATCAGGATCTGATCTTCATTAATGCGAAAGGCGATATCAAGGAATGTTTCTTTAAAATCAGACGTGTAGGTATGCGTCATTTCGTTTAGCAGGATCCTCTTAAACCGGTGCATCTTCTCCTCGGATGCGGTGTTTACGACCCTTCGAAGTATGGACTCGAATATGTCTCCAAACTCCTCGCTCTTTAGGTATTCTTGATCAATGTCACCAGAACGCATTGATCTCAAGTATTTCTCCAACTCTTCGACAAACCGGTTTAATCGCTCCTGTTTTACCCGGCTCCGATATCCAAAAAGAACCTCATCAAGAATAGTGCCACAGACAGGGATACTAGAAAAGACTACATTTTTAGCGGATATTGCGGCATGCTTCAACTGGATTTTTGAATCTTCATCCATACGTCATCCTCGAAGTGTCAGTTGCCCTGCCAGTGCCCATGTTAGGGGTGTGGGAAGCCTTTGAGCTTCCCGCTGAACTACGGGCCTGTTGCGGGCCACGTGGTTGTGAGATGAACTGAAACTTCACTATTCACGCACACGCCGAGCAGTAAGTCCAGAATTAGGTCCTGGGGGTAGGTCAAGCGCGGGTTCAACCCCCGGAGATGCGCGAAGATCCTGAAGGAGTTGGTCGGCAGGCAAGCGTTTGCCAATCATCGCCTGTGACTCTGGACGTGGATTACCGACATCTTTCCCGCGATAGATCTCAACTTCAGTACCACCGCATTCTATGATATCCCTACAGAGGCCACGAATATAGAAGCGATTGAATTCTCCTTCTGCTAACATTTCTGGAGCATTATGTGGGACTCTGGCGGTGGTGATACCTCCACCTCTTGTCCTCCGTTGCTCTGTCGCACGCATAAGGCCGCGTGTTCGGGTTTGTTCTGCCAGCCAATCGTCATCGTGGCTGTGAAATGCCTCACGTAATAGATTCGGCCACTCCAAAGCGCCAGCCTCCGTGAGCCTGGGGCTTATGTAGAGATTATCCCCCTGTATATCTCTGTTAAGTTCGTCAATCATGAAGCGCCTAACCGCTCCATCAAGACCATCATAATGGATGCCCATATGTCAGTCATCTCCTTTAACTAAATTCTACGGGGTACTTATATGCATCGGGAAATAAAAATGATCGCCGCGCGGCGTGAAAGTGGATATCATTTACTCTGCATGAACCAATGGACCACTGGAATCACTGTACGCCTCACTTCCCGGCGAACAAAGGAATGCTCTGAATCCACTTTAAAGGAAACCCCGATGCGTTTTTTCGGACCTGTCCCGGCCTCTGGCAGACAACTGGGGCCCAGCTCAATTCAGAAACCCCTAAACCGCCCCACCGCATAATCTCTTCATGCGCTACATCGTCACCGGCGGGGCCGGCTTCATCGGCTCGAACCTTGCAGACACGCTCGCACCTGACAGTGCTTGAGCTCCCGCCCTGCGGCCGGTCGCACTTAGCGCAAAACCACGACGTCGTCATCATCGACAACCTCGCCACCGTGCCAGGCCGGGTGAACATCGAGCACCTCCTCGACCATCCCCGGGTGACGTTTGTCGAGGGGAGCATCACCGATCTGGATCTTTTAACGGAGACCTTCCCCGGCGCGGATGGCATTTTTCACCAGGCGGCCATCCCCTCCGTGCCCCGGTCGGTGAAGGATCCCCTCGCCTCGAACGAGGCGAACGTGACCGGGACGGTGAGCGTCCTTGTGGCGGCGAAGGACTGCGGGGTGCCGGCCGTGGTTGCGGCGTCCTCGGTTTACGGCGACACCCCACCTGATTCAGAGCGATGATCGATCTGGATCTCCTGATCCGCTACAGGTGGTAGTTACATCGCCGGATCGTAGCGGGGACAGAACGCCCACACTTGCGCCCAGTCCCGGGCACGGGATCGACATTCCCGGCTTTCGCGAGCGCTTTGAGATGCTCGTAGTGGGTTGTCCTCCCGACCTGAAGGCAGTCCCACGATGGCTGTCCGCAATTGTCCGGATGCGAGTATCGGGATCGGGGGCAGATTCCCGGATTTCTGGAGGTTTTATCTTCGCGGGGTTGCAGGGGCGGAGCGGGAAGACCCCGCCCAACAGGTGCAGGGATGCAAGCGGAGCGCCCTTCCCGTCATACGTTTCGAGGCGATCTATTGTTTCTTCTCTCCCTTCTGAATAAAGAGTGTCTGGTGTCTGTGTTGCGAGAACCAGGCAACTGGAACACGCAATCTGCTGTAGGGTCGGAACGGCCCGAGCAGGGTAATCAACGCCTGTGGAGATCGGGTACGTCCCTCCGGGGCGGGGTAGTTCACCCTAGAAGGAATCCAGTCTCCCGGAGATCGTCCGGTATACGCAATCTACAGGGACATTTTCCGGGTCAACTACCCCCGACTGAAGTCGGGGGCATGATACCGTGAGTGGCACCATGCTCTTTACAGGCTTGCGATTCCACCTCTCCTCCGGTGTCGGAGGAGCAGACCGCAATAGGCCGGTTGACAGCGGCCCTGGCAGCGATGTTCTTCGCTGCGTTGATGTCGGCGTTCTCGGTATACCCACACACGAGGCAGCGGAACGCTGCCTGGTTCGGGCGGTTGCCGGGGTGGACGAACCCACAGACACTGCACTGCTGGCTCGTATACGCCCCGTCGATCACCTGCACCCGAACCCCGGCCCTTCGTGCCTTGTACTCGATGAAGGATCGAAGTTGGTGGAACGCCCACTTGTGGTGTCGTTCGCGCTGGCCCTTCGTAACCGTGGTCCGCAGGAGGATGCCCTTGAGGTCTTCGAGAGCGATCCCCCGCTTCGTGCCTTGTGCCGCGCAAACGATCTGCTTGCTGATGATGTGGTTGGTATCGGTCTTAAACCGGCGTTCTCTGCCGGAGACCTGCCGCAGTCTCCGCTTGGCCGACTTGGTTCCGGTCTTCTGGAGAACCCCCCGGTGTCTGCCGTACCGCTGCCGCACCTTCTCGGTGGCCTCGCTGGAGTAGGTTGTCCCGTCGCTCGTGGTGGCGATGTTCACCACCCCGAGATCAACCCCGAGGTATTCGGTGGGTTCGGCAGGCTCGGCATCCGGGGTCTCAACGGTCGCATAGAGCCAGAAGGCACCGTTCCGGTAGACGAGATCCGTCTGTTTGACGGTTGTGACCGCCGGGAAGTGATTTGGCCTGCTGTACCGGAGTTTGATCCTCCCCCCCAGCGTCCAGATACTCACCCGGTTCCGACCGATGGAGAGCACCCGGGCATCGTAGCAGATGGCCCCGTGCTCCCGGAACGAGAGCTCGGTGAGAGACTTCAGGGGTTTGCCAAGAGTGGCAAGCACCTTGTTCTGCTCCTTGATCCCCTCTTTGGTGCTCCGGTAACTCCCGGCAACCTTGCGGATCGCAAGCTGAGCCATCTGGGCCGAGAGCCCGAAGGTCTCCCGGACATGGCGATACAGCCGCGTCTGCAGGCCGATGTTGGAGAACTGTCGTTCAGAAAAGGCAACCGGCGAAACCGCGTTGCAGGCGGCATTGTACCGCTCCATTGTGGCGAACAGCATCCGCCGTTCGTCGGGAGACGCAAACAGCCGCAACTTCGTCACCGATTGCATACATCTTCTCGGTTGTTGCTCACCCGGCATAAAGAATATCCTCGCGGGGTGAAAGTGTATCAGGATATGCGGCGGGCCGATTCCTCCCCCGACTCAAGTCGGGGGGCTCCTCGGCCCACGATCCTGAATTCCACCGGGATGAGTGAATGGTGCGGGAATGAGAGGGTCTCACGCCTACCTCACAAAGTATATCCCCTTGAAGGGCAGACACCATGTGTATGCAGACGATAGAAGTATCCAATACGATTT
>Ga0208041_1002087_pt1 | contig 11256 bp, 9 predicted proteins | sample AD_SCU002_MetaG_FD_184453 | JGI IMG/M metagenome (GOLD analysis project Ga0208041, IMG submission 184453) | Active sludge microbial communities of municipal wastewater-treating anaerobic digesters from China - AD_SCU002_MetaG (SPAdes) (version 2) | ecosystem: Engineered > Bioreactor > Anaerobic >...
GTTCCTGCAAACCTCCGTTCGGGGGAAAGGTCAGCATCCATCACCGCAAAGCCTTTAGCAGTGGCATAATTGCGGATGGTTTGCAGTAAAAAGCTTTTACCGCTGCCGTATTTACCCACAATAAAACGGAAAGATGCACTGCCGTCTGCTATCATTTCAATGTCATGTAAAATTGCCGCAATTTCCTGAGTGCGCCCCACGGTAATATACTCCAGGCCTATACGCGGCACAACACCACCTTTCAGTGCGTTAATCAAAATATTCGCTATTCGCAGGGGCACTTGATTTTCCATATTCATCCCACCATCATCATTATTTTTTCTCTGTATTCGTCGTATATCATCATATTGTCATCCAGTTCTAAGATATTGTCACCTATATGGTCAAACGCTTTTTCGTTGATGCTGTCTGCCAGCACCTCCAGCATGATGCCGTTTTCATCGGCAAATTGCTTTATATTCGGGTCACCCTGTAACACTGCTGAAAGTGCATCTATTTCAGTTTTATTTAATGCATTTTTAAGGCTTGTCCATCTGTCAGGTAAAACCAATTCATCGGCAGGCGGCAATAAAGTGTTTTCCTTCTCTTTGTCTGCAGGCGAGACTTCCAAAAAGGAAAGCGAAGCCATCTGAAAATCATTCTCTGGTACAATCAGCTTTTCCTGTGTGTCCAGCGCTTCCAGCCTTATTTTGTTTAAAACGAATTTATTCACCGATACAACAATTTTATTCTTCTCTCTGTAAAATTCCAAAACCGCATCAGTGACTGCTTTTTCAAGGGAAATACCCGCTGCACCGAGTTTTTGGAGGATTTCGCCGTTGACTACATTTAAATTAGCGGAAAGATTATATTTATATTTTGTGACTTTTCTTAAAACGGCTTCCATCTGTTTTAAAATATAACCGATCAGCTGCCTGCCACTTTCTAGCGTAATTACCGTGCTGAGCACCCAATTATTCTGACTGCAAATATATACTTCATTTTCGCAAAGTATTACCTGTCTGTCCGGTTGTTTTAAGTTTGGATAAAACAGTGCCCCATTGAAAGGCTTCCAGATAGATTTACTCTTAGAAGATTTAAAAATCAAATCATTTAATTCCATACCCACGTCTGCAAATATGTTTTTTAATTTATTGATTGTAAAATCAAAACAATCGGTAATTAATTCATTTGTTTTATCGCCGTAAAAAGTGGATTGCTTGATATTATATTTTGAAATACCGCATAACTGTTCAAAATTAAAATTCATTTCCGGCAGATACCCAACTATATCAGGATAGTGGTTTTGTAATTTATTCTCACAAAGGAACTCTTTAAATGGTTTGGGCAGCTCATAATAGATATGATAGTCCTTTACCCATTTTAACAGATATTTCTCAATAGTTGAATCAAAAACCTTAAAAGCAGTCCAGAAAGACATTAGCTTATCAAGTCCATCAACTGGATCGTTTACTCCGACATTATTAAGCAATTCATAAATATAGATAAACGCATATGAAAGAGAAGTGTTCTCAATTTTGCCGCTTCTTACTTTTGTCCTCCAAGTAAAATATGTTCTGAGTTGTTCGTAGCCCATCAATTGATAATAAGGGAAGTAGGCCGAAAAAGGGACTTTCTCAGTGTAATCATCCTCAAAATCTTTCATAAATACTGCTTGCTTATAAAAGATTTTTGAATTTTCATATTGTGCTTGTTTATGATAGAACTTTGAATTTAAAAAATACGAGGAATGGTTGTATCGTGAAATTTCCCTCATTGAATTAAAAATTTTTCGCTTTTCATCCATTACCGGTTCAATTGATTGGGGTATGGGTGCAGGTTCATATGTGGTATTTATGCCGCTGTCAATTTCAATCTCGGTAAACAGCTGGTCTTTAAAAAAAATAGCCGGGTCGGTTTTAGATGAAATGAAATCGAACTCGTTCCCTTGAATCGAATTTCTGGGTGGTATTTTATATGGCTCATAGTTTTTCGGTTCACTCATCTAATCATCTCTCCATTAACAACAATATATATTTAAAGAGGATACACATCAAGACTTTTTCGATTTCTCTGTTAATTTGCTCCTATTACTTTTCCGAAAACATGAAAAGCATCAGACTCCCGCAATTTAATTGGCTCATATTTAGGGTTTAATGAAACCAATGTGTCCCCGAGCAGCTTTTTGACATAAGCTTCGCCGTTAAGTGTAAATATGCCAATTTCACCGTCGTTAAGCGTTCCTTGTTCTTTGATAAATAAAATCTGACCGTCATAAAACTTGGGTTCCATACTGTCTCCGCTGACACGGACGGCATAATCCGTACCATCCGGAATTAAATCATCAGCGGTCATTTCTTCATAATTGTCACTATCTAAATACATTCCTGTCCCCGCAGATACCGATATATCATACAGACGGAATGCTCTGACTTCTCTGATTCTTTCCTCTTCTGTGAAAACCGGATCGGATTTTAACAAATTCAAATAGTTTAAAGCATGAGTACGGCCTTTTTGATTTAGACCATAAAAAAGCGACTCATGATTCTGACTGTTCTTTCCGGTCAGAAGATACATCGCATCTGCTTTATATACATTACACAGGACAGCAAACTGCTCAAGGTCAGGTTTATGCTTTCCAGTTTCCCAACTGGATATGGCATAAGGCTTAACTGAATATCCTAACTTTGAAAAGTATTCTGAAACATCTGTCTGTGTTAAGTCAGCATCCGTTCTTGCTTGTTTTATGCGTTCAAAAAACTTCATAAAATCCGCCTCCGGTAAATATTGTAACACAGATTGTATAGAATATCAATAAAAATTGTGTAATTCACAATAATTGCTTGTTTATATTGTGTTAATATCAAGTTGTAATCCCCTCAATAACACTGAGAGATTGTGATATAAGCTACCTTAGAGATAGAGAGAAGAGATAGAGATAGGAATTTACTTTTCGTAGTGCAGTTAAAAACTGGTAATATCTTTAAAAATCAAGAGATTTTTGCAGCATAAAAGGCATCCAGAGTTCCAGATGCATTAGTATCTTCTTTATTGTGGCATCATCCTCAATAAATGAAATAATTTTAATTTTGTTGCCGCATTTAGGCCGGGATACGACCCTCCTTTTCCTTTAAGTTCCATTTCCTTCATTTTGCCACGTATTGCTATCTCCATATTATAAACCATGTCATTCTCTACTTCATTCTTTTTGATTCAACTTCTTTTTTGTTCTCAACATCCATTTTCCAGCCATATATATGCTTGCTTATTTTCGTGAAACAAGAGCATTTGACTATATTATAAGAATTGCATCCCTGCCGGATGTACAAGCTTATGACTTACTGGGAGACACGATTACGGAAGATTTCGGAAGAATATTTGCTTCAGTCTGTGACGGAAATATTGAGCCAATAAAACGGATTATTGAGGATTCTTCACTGGATGAATATGTGAGAGATCAAGCTCTTGACTCCCTCCTGATCCTCTTGAATAATGATGTGATCTCAAGAGAGCAACTTGTTTTTTATTTTAAAGAGCTGTTCAATGGAAAACTTGAGGTGGATTATGGTTCGGTATGGGACTCGCTTCCTCGAATATGTTCTTTGATACACCCTAAAGGTCTGGAGGATGACATAAGGAAGGCTGTTGCAGATGGAAAAGTAATGGAAATAATTGCTGGACTGGACTATATGGAGTGTCAGCTTCATAGGCCTTTCAAAGAGGTTTTGGATGAACTGAAAGAAGACAAATCGTACTCTCTGATTTCTGAAAGAGACGTATACTCGTTGGAGCGATGGGTTGGAGTTGATTTAGATGAGGACTTTGAAGATGCATATGTTGAGGACTTTGATGATGATGAAATTCCGCTGAACATACCTTTCAAGCGGGAAAACTTTGTCGGAGGAAAATAATGTGGGCACAAAGGTAGTAAAAATTATACAGAAATATATAGGGATTGTTAAAAGAATTGTTTGGAGAAAGTCTTAAAATAATATATAATGTAGTAAATGATTGTAAAGAGTCATTTATAGATTCTACATTTGTCCGGTGTCGACTAATTCCAAAGATTATAACGAAGAAAGGTAGGTTACCATGAAAAGTAAATATAGTGAAATAGTAAAACACATCCCGAGTCTTGAGGATCACGGTCACCTGTATATGTATTACGGAATTCCGTATTCCGAAGAATGCTATATATATGACGATGAAAAAGAAGGTAATAATCTTATTGTATCTTATGAGTGTGATGATTTATGCATGGCTATTGCCGATAAGTTCCAATATGATTACAAATGGCTTGATATTTTACATAATAATCAAATTAGACTTGAAAAGGTCTTTGATGTTGATGTTGAAACGCAGGATTTTGCGATAATTGTTTCTCTTTTGTTATACCTGGTAGGAAGTGTAACTTATGAAGACAAATTCATAGATGCATTGAATAATGGGTACTTGATTCGACTTGTAAAAAGGCTGGAGTACCTGAGTTAAAGGAATGATATCAAGCGGACAAACCTCGCTATATACCCGAAAAAGATGAATTCCTTAAATATGTCAATGAAGATTATGCGGACAACGACCACTTGTGGAATGTACGCCGTTGTTGAGGTTGAAGTAGATTTAAAAGCAATAAATTAATATCTTAATATCTAGTACGCAGCCTGGCTGAAAATACAACGGATACAACATACGAAGACATTACATATTTATGAAGGTGGGTGCACTTTTTCAGAAGTATTAAATTTGATATGTTCCCTTGGACGAGCCACGTTGTGTGGTCAGGTTGGATGTTGCTAAAAACTGATGATATAAAAAAGACTTTATACTGTATGTCGCAAAAAGAAAGACAAGGAGAATGAAAATGAAACCACAAGTCAAATATTTCAAGTCAATACTGTTGTTAACAGTAGTAATTGCGCTGGTCCTTTCAATTGTAATATTCAAGAAGACCGATATTTATGCTGGTGTAAGAAACAAGGCGGAGGAATTAGCTGACGTTATCGTAAACAAATGCGGCGTATCGGGACTTCAGTACACCTTGATATCCGAAGGGAAAATTGTTGTATCGGACACGGCGGGGGTTTTTGATAAAAACAATACCCGTGTTTTGAACAAAAACTCACTGTTCGGTATAGGCTCTACAAGCAAAATGTTTACCACCACAGCTATTTTGATGCTTTCGGACGAAGGAGCGGTTGACCTCGACGAACCCATTTTAACCTATATTCCGGAATTCAAAATGGCCGACGAGCGTTATAAACAAATAACAGTGAGAATGCTTTTGAACCATTCATCCGGCATCCTCGGCAGCACGTTTCTTGACGGTTTTTTATTCGATTATCCATCCGCTCTATCCCATGATAATCTGTTATCGAATCTAGAAACTCAAAAACTAAAAGCAACGCCGGGAGAATTTTCCGTTTACTGCAACGATGGCTTTACTCTTGCGGAGATTATTGTCGAAAGGGTAAGCGGAATGAGGTTTACTGATTACATAAAGCTGAATATTACCGAACCGCTTAAAATGTCAAATACATTTACACCTCAGAGCGATTTCGACAGAAACCGCCTTGCAAGAACCTTTGTATATAACGAAGAAACGCCCGTCGATACCATAAACATAATCGGGACAGGCGGATTATATTCAACCGCGGAGGATTTGTGTAAATTCGGACAAATTTTCATGTCAAACCCTACAAACAAGATTGCGCAAAACATGTTGTCGGAGAATGCAAAAACTGCAACAAAGCAAAAAGAGTATAAAAAAGGCTTTGGACCCGACCAGAAGGACGGAGTTTTCGGTTATGGCCTGGGTTGGGATTCAGTTGACGCGTATCCATACAGCGGTTATAACCTTCAATCATTAATAAAAGGCGGCGATACGCAATTATACCATAGCAGTTTGATAGTTATTCCTGAACATAATATAACCTTTGCTGTTGTGTTATCGGGCGGGTCTAGTTTTTTCGGACAAATATTGGGGCAGGAGCTGATTCTCGAGACATTGTTGGCGGAAGGCAATATAAATAAAATCATCCCGCCGGATTTGGTCACAGTTCCCGAATTATCCGCAATGCCTGCTGAGAAAACTGCCTATTCGGGCGTTTATGCAAGCTGCGAATCAGTAAAGAACGTTGTTATTACCGATGAAGGTAAAATGACCATATCATCGCTTTCAAATACACAAATACCAGACGAAATATATTTGTATACGGCAGAAGGGTGGTTTGTAAGCGAAGACGGCAGCAAAAAGCTAACATTTGTCGTAGAAACAAACGGCAAAACCTACATATGGGTAAAATGGCTGTTAAATATACCCGAACTAGGACAGACATCAATGAGCACATATGATTATGAGAGGGTGCAGCCAAATAGTATTGATGCCGAAACACAAAATGCCTGGGACAGTCGGAACGGCACAAGGTACTATATTGTGAATGAAAATCCTCACGCTCAGCAGTATTATATGCCCGCAAGTTCGTATTTTGAAATAGTCACAAATGAACAAATGCCGGGTTATGCCACTTATTTCAGAATCGTAGACAAAAATAACGGGACGCAGGATGTTCAGATACCCTGCTTGGCGGGCAGGGATTTGGCGACTATTGAAATAGCCGAAATCGGCGGAGCGGAATATCTGATTATGAAAGATATGGTATATATCAGCGAAAAAGCCATGACCGATTTGCCGTCCGGGGGAAATACCTTCATAACTATCGAAGATGACGGATATGCCCGCTGGTTTACGGTAAACCCCGACGACGCCGGTAAAACCATAACGGTTGATATACCCGAAAATGGGTCGTTTGCCGTATATGATACCGATGCCTGCGTTTATTTTTCAGTGGTTAAGGGTAACCGGTCGGTAATACTTCCCGAAAACGGAAAAGTTGTTTTTATCGGCGAGACCCCAGGTGTTCGTTTTACCGCCAGCGTAAAAGCGGAGGGGAATTAAGTGTCTTCAGCACCGAACATAACCCGCGAGTGGTCGAGTTGGATGTCAGCGTTGGTGAGTGGTCAGGTTAGATGTTTTTTGATTAAGCCGATGGAGCAGAGCTAAATTGAATGGAACAACGCAGGTGTGAATCTGTGTATATAAGGAGGAACTTTCATATTATGGCTAAATATCGAATTAAGGCAGTTTTATTTACGTTAGTTATTCTGACAGTCTATCTTCTGTCAGCATGCCAGTCTGTGGAACATACTTATATCAAAACTAAGACCAAGGCCCGAACTGAGATTTGGAAAGCCATCACCAATGGAACGGCAAGCAGTGCCTCCGTCGCCATTATGGATGATGGAAAATTGATCTACACAGATGGCTTCGGCATGGCTGACCGAGAAAATAACATACCGGCAGACAAGAACACAGTGTTTAATGTCGGTTCAATTAGCAAGTTGTTTGCCGCTACATCCATCATGCTGCTGGTGGATGAGGGCACCGTTGCTTTGGATAATCCAGTAACAGACTATCTTCACGAATTCACCATGGCAGATGAGCGCTACAAAGATATTACAGTAAGAATGCTGCTCAACCATTCGTCAGGTTTGCCCGGGTCTACCTTTTGGAATAACTTTGGTTACGAATATAACCAAAACATTTATGAAGAACTTCTGGCATCCCTGTCCCGCTCCTCTCTTAAGCATCAGCCTGGTGAACTGGCAGCTTATTGTAACGATGGTTTTACACTGACAGAAATGCTTGTGACTGAAGTCACCGGTAAAAGTTATAGCGAGTTTCTGGCAGAGCGTCTTTTTAAACCATTAGCAATGAAAAATACCGGATTCGGTGTTGGTCGACTCTCGAAAGGGATGATTCCTGCGAAGTTTTATCACCTCGATGGAAGAACTGAGCCATTGGAGATAGTATCACTGCTCGCCTCAGGCGGAATATCCTCCACAGCGGAAGACTTGTGCAAGTTTGCCGATTCTTTTTCAAAAGACTCGATAATCCTGTCAACACAATCTCGGTTAGAAATGCTGGCAGCGCAGCCAAGTGAGCTTCAGGAAAAACTGCAAGGGGAGGGGTTCCCCTTTGGACTCGGCTGGGATTACGCCGATATTGAACCCTATTCTGGAGAAAAACTTCGTCTATACGGAAAAAGCGGCGGCACTGGTCAATACAGCGCGATGCTCTATACGATCCCTTCTCAGCGGATATCGGTAGCATTCATCGCTAGTGGTCCACAATGTAACTCGTCAGAAATTGCCTTAAATATACTGTCTTCTTATATTGAAGAAAAAGGCCTCATCGTCATCGAAGAGGATGTGATTTCATTGCCTGTCAAAGCACAACCCATTCCATCTGAGCTTATGGACTATGAAGGATACTATGATAGTGGCAGCAACACTCTGCGAATTGAATTAGATAACAAAAACGGAATGATGATTATATATTTAGTGGATGGTAGTAATGAGTCAGCCATACTTTCTGCAGTTTATAATGGCGGATACTTTTATGATGGTGATAATAGATTTTACTTAACTTCTGTTGATGGAACCGATTATTTTATGGAATATGACTCCAAATTTGCTTTCTATAAAATAAAAGCCGAAAAGGTTCAGCATATTTTTAAACCTCTAAAATTATTCATTTCAATGGATAACAAAGTGTGGCTGCGCCGTAATGTGAATGCTTTTGAAGAGACAATGCTTTTACCAACACATATCATATCATCCGCCGAAATTCCCGGACTGCCCGGTTATGTTAATTTCAATGGTTTAAAGGTTGTAAGATCTTTAGATTATGCAGACATGTCAGTCAAATCAATGAGGGATCTTTCGGAATTAATGCTGGCTGAACATAACGGCGCTGTATGGGCCCTATTATCAGGAGCTGAATACATGCCTTACGAGCTGGCTCCACTGATGAATGTCGGGATCAACAACCTAATCATTGGAAGTGAAGGCAGAAACGAATGGTTGAACGCAAGCTTTGACGCCATCATAAATTTTGAAATACCCAACAAAGGGCGTGTCCTTGTATTTGGACCGGAAAGTATACTCTATGATAATATGGTAGACAGCGGAGAAATATTTGTTCCCGCCGGCAGCCTGATTGAAGTTGCAGGCAACCCCGGGGATAAATTCAAGGTAGTGGTTTCTGCTGTTGATTAGTAGTATCTATACCGGGTTAATTGGACTTGCCGTAGAAAATAAATGGGAGGATATCGTAAGTTCACTGACTTCAGTGGTGCGATTATCAGAAAGATATATAGCCGATAATGAGTTCCCGATTCAGGATCTCCTTAAAAGCTATAGGGTCGGCATTAAAAGAAGCAACATGGAAGGGGTGGAAAAATTATATGACTTCCCCTAATAGAAAAAACTTAAATGCCTGTCCCCCACGTCATACCGCCAGTTGCTTGAAAACGCCACATAAGAAAACTGGATTCCGTATTAGGCAGAATCCAGTCTTTAAATTTTTATTTTCTTGTCTGTCTACTTGACAGGGAGCAGTTCACATTGGAATTTAGTAGAGTGCCTCGTTCTTTTTTAACTTATTCATTTACATCAACCGTCAAGCCCGATTTAAATTCCACGGTAAATTTGTCTTCGTAGACGGTAACCTTTTCAATGAGCCGACGGACAAGTATTGATTTATAATTAAAAATGAGCACTTATTCACGAAGAAAACTGAACACTTTCTAGTCGTTTGAAAGCATTACAATTTTGCCGTATATATGGCTACGAAGTAGAAAAGAAAGTAGGGATGAAAATATGATTGAGTTTGGCTGTCTCGCACGGTATTTTACTAATTACAGGGATGAAGTGCAATTTGCGAAAGATAATGGCTTTAGCTTCATGCAGATATGGTATGACAAAAAAGGGTTAAATCTAAAGCCTATAGAGGAGCTGCTCCCGGTGATTCTGGATGTAGCTCACATGGACAACATAGAGCATCTTAAGGAACTTGTCTCGGTTAAAATGCCACAAATACTGCATGTTGCTGACCGGCGACTGGAAGAAATCCATGAACATCTTCCTATCGGAAAAGGAAACATCGATTTCACAAAAGTGTTTGGCGATGTTCTGACGGACTTTGACGGAAAAATCTTTTTTGAAATAATACAGAGTGATGAGGATATCATAGCGGCCAAAAAATATTTCGAGGACTTGTTGTGTTTGAGTCAAGGAGGATGTCTATGAAATATCTTACATATAACAAAATGGAAAAGGAGCAAGATCAATTAAATACAAATATATCAACTCATGAAATACAGATAGATGATTATAGTGAAATTTATGAGCTTTGGGGAAATACTTCTGGAATGGGCTTAAGTGATGCTGATACACATGAAAATATTTATAAGTTTCTGCTTAGGAATAAGGGATTAAGCTTTGTCTGTCGGCATGTAGATAAGATAATCGGAACCATACTGTGTGGTCATGACGGGCGAAGAGGATATATTTATCACGTTACTGTAGCAGAGAAATATAGGGGAAGAGGCATCGGCCTAATGCTTGTTGATAAAAGCCTTCAGGCACTGAAGGAAGAAGGGATTAGCAAATGCCATCTTTTCGTTTTTAGCGATAATGTAGTTGGTAATGCCTTCTGGAATGCGAAAGGTTGGACTAAAAGAGAAGATATATTTGTTTATTCAAAATCCATTTAAGATGCTGTTTAGTATCTTTTCAGAAATGATAAGATGGTTTGGTGTTGTATATATAATTTTCGCTTTTGGATAAAGCTTGAAGATTTTATTCACAGGCCAATGGGTGAGTTGACCAATATTAACATATGCATTAATTTGAAAATTGTTTTGCACGATTGTGGAGAACTGTAAAATCAAAGGCGAGTTATATTTGTTTTGGAAAGACTACCCTTGCGGTCCTTATTAGCGTATCCAGTATAAGCCCGACACATGCTGAAATATGCTGTAATGGTGCATTATTGATCTATATTGGGATAATTACGGAGGAAAATAATGTGAGCACAAAGGTAGTAAAAATTATACAGAAATATATAGGGATTGTTAAAAGAATTGCTTGGAGAAAGTCTTAAAATAATTTATAATGTAGAAGTACCTGAAGTTAAGAGTATTCTCGCGATGGGAAATTATTATAATGTAGTAAATGGTTATAAAGAGTTATGTATAGATTCTACATTTGCCCGGTGTCGATTAATTCCAATATATGTATTACGGAATTCCGTATTCCCAAGAATGCTATATATATGACGATGAAAAAGAAGGTAATAATCTTATTGTATCTTATGAGTGTGATGATTTATGCATGGCTATTGCCGATAAGTTCCAATATGATTACAAATGGCTT
>Ga0208041_1002090_pt1 | contig 11240 bp, 9 predicted proteins | sample AD_SCU002_MetaG_FD_184453 | JGI IMG/M metagenome (GOLD analysis project Ga0208041, IMG submission 184453) | Active sludge microbial communities of municipal wastewater-treating anaerobic digesters from China - AD_SCU002_MetaG (SPAdes) (version 2) | ecosystem: Engineered > Bioreactor > Anaerobic >...
CGGCCATTGAGCCGATCTTTGGTCATCTCAAATCAGATCATCGACTGCAACGCAATCATCTTCAAGGAAAAGACGGTGATCGCATCAACGCGATTCTGTCCGGTTGTGGTTTTAACCTGAGAAAGCTCCTCCGAGCTTTCTTTTTGTCTTTTTTCCGCTGGCTGTTTCGCTGGCATTTTGAGCATGCAGTCGGATTTAAAGATCCGAATATGGTCGAACTGGACTTTGAAAGTAAGCTCGCTTACGCTTTTTAGGGAAAAAGAGGATTTTTCAGGGACGACTATTTATTTTTAAATTTCGCCCAGTCATTGATGAACTTGTAAGACGTAAAATTAACAATTTTCAGGCAACCTCGTAAAAAACGGTCATGCACCGTGATACAGCACGAAGCATGAAAATGACTTAATATGACTCTATTTTCATGGCAAGGTCGCAGGCAAGTCGCGCAAATACCGAGGGATGAAGCGCAACGCAGCATCCGGTTTTTACGAGGTCGCCATTTATTTTCGATTTAATTTATGCTATCTATAAAAAATAGATATTATTATTTCCGGAAGGTTAATTTTCCAATTTCGTGGTGACAAGACTAATGAAGCCTGTATTTTTTACGTTGTGCCTCTTTTTTTCCCTAATAATTGCCGCCGGCGCCGGTGACTTGTATCGATGCACGGACAGCAATGGCAAAACAATTATTACTGACAATCCATCGGCCGGAATGAAGAATTGTGTCTTCTTTACGGATTCCGACAGCGAAAGATCGCCCGGAGAGACACCGACAGAACAGAAAAAGGATGCTGGAGAAAAAGATAAAGCCGCTGCAGCAAAACAGAAAACGGACGAAGAGAAAATCAGATGCATAAATAACTGTATTAACTGCTGCAACAATAAGATCGACGTATGTTACAATTATACCGCGGACAGCAGACTTTGTATGGCGGAAAGTCAAAGGTGTGTAGCCACCTGCAAATCCGAAGGTTCTACTCCTTCGTCATGGAGTGATTGCTGGACTCAGTCCAAAGAGTAGTTATGAATTTTATTTTCTCTTTTCCACCCTGCAACTTCATGTGATAAATTCTTTTTATTAGGATTTTTTATGGACATGTCAATTTTCCGGCAAAAAGAGCTGCTGCCGTCATTAATTTTCAGCAAATTGTGTTCGATACCCATCGATTACAAAGAAAAATACCGGCAATTTGAATCTACCGTGAATACAGCCGCACCGCATCGCGTGGCCGGAGTTGTTTTGCTGCTTAACTATAAGCAATTAAGTAAAGGCGGCTCCGAATATGTGTTTCAGCTTATTAAACGTTCGAATCTGGTATCTCAGGCCGGTGATATCAGTTGCCCCGGCGGCATGCTCCATCCTTCCGTCGATAAAATCATCAGTGTTTTTTTAACCACGGGACTGTTTCCGTCGCTGCATAAGGGGTTAAGCAAGCTGGCTTGCTGCGAAGACAAGGAATCGATTGATTTGGTGCGTCTTTTTCTCAGCAATGCTTTGAGGGAAGCATGGGAAGAAATTGGACTGAATCCTTTGGCGGTTTCCTTCCTGGGCGCTTTGCCCACTTATTCCCTGATTCTTATGACCCGGACAATTTTCCCTTTAGTGTGCCTGACTACAAAACCTTATGAATTCAGATTAAGCCAGGAAGTAGATAAAGTGCTGGAAATTCCGCTCAGTACATTTTTCGACGGTTCCCGATATGCGCAACTGGAAATAGAAACGTCATTTCACCATCACATGTCCAGAAATCAATTCCCCTGTATAGTCCTTAACGATGATCAGGAAGAGCAGGATATCCTTTGGGGGGCGACCTTTTACATTATAATGAACTTCTTGCGTATTATTTCCGACGACAGCCTGCCGGTTCCGTCTTCAGCGGATAAAATTAAAAGGGTTTTATCAGACACATACATGTCAGGCAACAATCGGCAAAAAGATAAGGCATAAAACCAACAGGGGAAACTATGAATAAAAAATTTAACAAAATTTTAATCGCCAATCGCGGTGAAATAGCCGTTCGCATTATTCGCACTTGTCAGGACATGGGCATTCAGACGGCGACAGTTTACTCCGAGATAGATGCCGATGCTCTGCACGTTCATCTGGCTGATGAAGCTTACGAAATTGGACCGCCGGAAGCACTGGAAAGTTACCTCAACTTTGAAAAAGTATTGGAAGTAGCTCAACGCTGCGGAGCCGAAGCCATACACCCCGGCTACGGCTTTCTTTCCGAAAATCCTGAATTTTTCGATGCGGCGGAAAACCGACGCATAACTATTATCGGTCCATCCAGTGAATGCATGTCCAGAGCAAAACCCAAAAACCGGGCCCGGCAATTAATGAAAATGATTAATATTCCCGTCACACCCGGTTCCGATGAAGCCATTGCCGATACCGGTTCCAGGGGGCTCTCTCAGGCGCGTGAAATCGCTGCTGACATCGGCTATCCCGTTGTTGTCAAACCAGCCGGCGCGGGTGGTGGAATCGGCATCATGATCGCCAGAAATCAACAGGAACTGGATAAGGCGGTGGAAGCCGCAAAATACCGTGGACAAAAGGCTTTCGGCCTCTCCAGTTTCTATATTGAAAAATATCTGTCCGGCGTCAAACACGTGGAATTTCAGGTTCTTGCCGATCGATTCGGCAATGTTGTGCACCTCGGAGAAAGAGATTGCTCTATTCAACGCCGTTTTCAAAAATTAGTTGAAGAATCTCCCTGCCCTGTTCTGTCGCCTTTTTTACGGATGAAGATGGGTGCGGCGGCAATAGACGTGGCCATGACTTTGAACTATGTAGGAGCACTTACCGTTGAATTCTTCTATATGCCGGGTACGCAGCGGGAATTTTATTTCAACGAGATTAATTCCCGTCTTCAGTGCGAACATTGCATAACGGAAATGTCCACCGGTATTGATATCGTCAAACAGCAGATCAAGATCGCCGCCGGCAATCAGCTCGATATTGATCAGGATGACATTACCATGAAAAGTCATGCCCTGGAGTGCAGGATAAATGCGGAGGATCCCGTGAAGTTCCTGCCTTCACCGGGCACAATTCAAAAACTCCGTTATCCACACGGCCCGGCTGTGCGAGTCGACGAAGGCATCTACGAGGGTTACACCGTTCCTTTCTATTATGACTCATTGCTCATGAAATTCATAACATGGGGAAAAGGCCGGGAAGAATCTATTGCCCGTATGAAGCGGGCGCTGGCGGAATCACACATCACAGGATTGAAAACAACAATTCCGCTCCATCAAGCAGTGCTGGAAGATGATGATTTTCTGTCGGGCATGTATTCGACCGATTTACTTAACAAACCGGAACTCAAAAACAAAATAAAAGAGAAAGCGAAAATTAACGAATGATATTGATCGGCAGTACAATAATATTGACACAGATGCGATGTTTTTCTATATTTTTCCTATTTAAAAATATCCTTTTCCAGAAAGTGAATATCTAATGAATCCAAATGTATTCAGAGAATATGATGTAAGAGGTGTCGTTGATCAGGACTTAAATGAAGAATTTGTTTTTAACCTCGGCCGCGCCATTGGCACATACGCCGAACAGCATAAAGTAAAGACCATGTCTGTCGGGCGCGACTGCCGTTTAAGCTCCGACGCCTATCATAACTTCTTAATCCAGGGGCTCAATTCCTGCGGCATCGAAACAATTGATATTGGGCTTTGCGCCACTCCGATGCTTTATTTTTCCATCCGCCACCTGAAAACAGATGGTGGAGTAATGGTCACGGGCAGTCATAATCCTCCGGAATTTAACGGCTTTAAAATTTGCATCGGCCACGACACGATTTACGGAGACAATATCCAGGACTTGAGAAAAATTATCGAAAGCGGCCAATTTGCCGCAGGCCGGGGCGGTTCCCGAAACCAGGACATCTCAAAAGATTATGAAAATTATCTTTTTGAAAACGTCTTAATTAATAAAAAATTGAAAGTTATCGTCGACGCCGGCAATGGAGTCGGCGGACGTTTTTTTCTGCCCCTGCTCCAACGTCTGAACTATGATGTTACTGATATATATTGTGAACCTGACGGACGCTTTCCTCATCACTTTCCCGATCCCACTGTTGAAGATAATTTAGAAGAACTGATGAGAGTTGTCCGGGAACAAAAAGCTGATCTGGGAATCGCCTTTGATGGAGACGCCGACCGCCTCGGTATTATCAGCGATAAAGGTGAAATTATCTGGGGCGATAAATTACTGCTGCTCTTCTCCCGCTATATTCTTCAAGATAAACCAAACTCCACGATCATCGGTGAAGTAAAGTGTTCGCAGGTTTTATATGATGATATTAAAAAGCATTCCGGCAGGCCGATCATGTGGAAAGCCGGACATTCGCTGATCAAAGCCAAGATGAAAGAAGAAAAGGCTGCTCTGGGCGGTGAAATGAGTGGACATATTTTCTTTGCGGATCGCTACTTCGGCTACGATGACGCCATCTATGCCGCTCTGCGGCTTCTCGAAATCTTATCCCTGACCGGCAAACAAATCAGTTCTCTACTTTCTGACGTTCCGCAAACATTCGCCACTCCGGAAATCAGAATTGATTGTCCGGACGATAAAAAAGCCGAAGTCGTTGATAAGATTAAAAGCCATTACCGCAACACGCCCGGTCTAATCGATATTGACGGCGTGCGTATTCCGTTTAAAGATGGTTGGGCCCTGGTCCGTTCGTCCAATACACAGCCGATAATAGTTTTGCGCTTTGAAGCCTCCTCCAGTGAGGCCCTGCAGGCGATTCGCCGGGAAGTGGAAGAACTTCTCAATCTTTAAAAGTAAATTAATTTTTGGAAATGAAAAATGGCTATTGGGTAAAAATTGCTTTACCAATAGCCTTTTTTTACTTCATATATCATTAAGCAGTTGACAAAATAAGCCAGCCCCGCAATTTTGGCTTTCGTACTCGAAACTCCCGGATATTTACTTCAGCAAATTATCAATTGAAGAAAAGAATATAGCGGTTGTATGAAAGTACCGGCCAAAACGAAGGCGTATACATGCCTTTGCGATTCAGCCCGGGTAGGTTCTACTTTTCTTTTTGAAACAGACAAAGAGGGAAAATGATGTTTATTTTAAGGTCAGTGCAATATGCAAAAAAAAGGCAGGGATTTTTATCCCTGCCCGGCAAATATAATAAGCAGTTTATCCTTATATTTTTCTGATGCGGATGCCCATCAGACCAAGTAAACCTGAACCAAAAAGCAGTAAAGCGCCTGGAACAGGAACCTGTGATGGAGAAACCTCAAATGCAGCCCAGTATGTCCCGGGGTCAAGAGTCAGATTCATGTCCGTTATTCCGTACCAGTCATTTACGTCGGATGTTTTAAAGATCTGACTAAAAATTGCAGCTCCGGCAGGTACATTATTAACAATGTCCGAATTGTATATAGCCAGTCTGACCTCACCATCTGGTTGCCCCCACATATAACCCTGGACAGACTTAATAGTTGAGGTTTGTCCAATAGCAAACTGCCCCGCCAGCCATTGATGAATATCCAAAGCATATCCAGAACCATTGCCATTAACATCGATATCTGTATCGATTAATTGGGAATCATAGGAAATCCGAAACCCCAAATTTAAACCATCAAAGGAATACCATGCATTATTGCTTGTATATGCATAATTATTCAGTGGGCTAATAGCATTACCCGGCATGGCGCCGTCATACGGTGCCGCATAACATAAGTTAAATGAGAGAATTGTCATCAAGGCAAGGACAAACGACGATATCACGATCTTTTTCATAAGGACCTCCTTTTTAAGACATAGTATTAAACATCAGCAAAGCCACCATTTCCGAACTTTCGTTTTCTTTTAAAGAACATCTTCCCCCGCCTGATGTTCTTTATAGACTGATATTGAACACAAAGCGGCAACACCCCAACTTATATACCCAATAGTAGAGCTTAACTATTACTATCAGGATATAGAAAAACAACGATAAGAATAATAATTTATAGTACTTGTAAACGAATTGGCTGCTTAATGGAATATACTGAACAATTTATTTATCTATAACTTGAAATATAGGATTTTTGTCTTGATTGTTGATCGCCGGCTATTTATTAATTCAGAAGTCCGATAATTTCCGCACCGGCGACTTTTTTGAAATAAATTGGAAGGCTATTATTTTTATAAAATTATTATGGTTGCTTAATTACGCAAAAAAAAGCAGGGATTATAATCCCTGCTTGAAAATAACTCCGAAAGTAATTATTAGTTATTTCTTTTAAAGCGATGGATACCTAACAGACCGATCAGTCCTGAACCAAAGAGCAGAAAGGCGCCTGGAATAGGAACAACCTCAAATGAAGCCCAGTATGTCCCGGCATCAAGAGAGAGGTTCATATCTGACATTCCGTACCAGCCGTCAGCATCAGATGTACTGAAGATTTGATTAAAAATTGGTGCGCCCACAGGTATATTGTCTACATTGTCTGAGTTGTAGATAGCCAATCTAATCTGGCCATCATCTTGCCCCCACATATACCCCTGAATAGAATTAACGGTTGAGGACTTACTGAGAGTAAATTGACCTGCCAGCCATTGATATACATCCAGAGCCCAGCTGTCACCATTGCCATTGATATCGTACCCTGTATCGATTGATTGAAAATCATATGAAATATGAAATCCGGATTTTAAATCATCATATGAATACCATATATTGTTTTCGCTGTAAGCATAATGACTAAGCAGATTAATCGCATTGCCCGGCATAGCTCCATCATAGGGAGCCGCATAACATAAATTAAAGGAAAAAATTGTAATTAAGGCAAAAACATACATTGACATCATGATTTTTTTCATAAAGACCCCCTTTAGGACATAGCATTAAATATTAATAAAGCCGCCGTTGACAAATACTCGCTTCTTTTAAAGAACTCCTAGCCGGTTGTGCTTTAAATCTGCTTGAAGCAAAAGAAGGCAACACTCGAATTCAAGTGCTGCCGGAAATAGAAAAACAATTATAAGAACGATAATTTATTGTCCCCATAAAAATTTAACTGCTTATCAATCCGCAGTCATCGCGGGACTGCAGCTGCACCGTTGTTCTATCTCCGGTTTAAAATATCGGTGTTCTGAAAAAATATCTTAAATCAATCGACCTTTAATGATATATTTAAGCTCAATAAGCAAATGTTCATATAGTCAGTACTTTTAATTTTTAAACTCTTCAAAAAAGATTCGTTTTAATTCTTAACCGGCATAGGATTGACAACACTTTTTATCTTTAAAAACTGCGGCCTGAGAAGGGCATAATATGATCTGCTCCCCGATAGTTGTCTGGATTCGCGCCTTTCGGCTTCATTTCATAATTCCGGCGATACTTTCGGTACTACTCGGCAGCGTGATTGCCTGGTCGCAGGGATACCCTTTTCACGTTTTAAATTGCCTGCTGGTGATGCTCGGGGTTACGCTGAACAGCATGGGCTTGAATATGCTGGACGACGTTTTCGATTTTCGAAATGCGGCTGATCGCAGGAAAAACAAGGAAAAGAACCCTTATTCCGGAGGAAGCGGCGTCTTAACGGACAACCTGCTGACGCCAAAGTCAATGCTTAAGGCATCTGTCCTCTGCTTTACCGGAACATCCCTCACCGGCATCTACCTTTTTTGGGTATGCGGATGGCCCGTTTTGTTTCTTGGCCTGTTCGGTCTTCTTTCTTCCATATTTTACACCGTTCCGCCGATAAAGTTCGGCTACCGGGGCTTAGGTGAACTCGGTTTGCTGGTCAACTTCGGCCCCGTTCTTGTCCTGGGAGCCTACTATGTTCAGGCCGGCAGATTTGCAATGGAACCGCTTCTGGCTTCACTGATTTTGGGATTGATAATGTGGTCGATGATCATTATTAATGAAATCCCCGATTACGACGACGACCGCGACGCCCGGAAATGGAACCTGGTAGCCAGATTCGGCAGGCAGGCGGGGCTGCTGCTTTATGTCGTCGGTCTGGTCGCCGCTTACCTGGTGCTTATTTTCATGGTGCTGTCCAGCATAAGCAGCCCCCTTGTTCTGCTGGGACTGCTCAGCTTACCGTGGGCGCTGCATTCCATCCTCGTCGCCGACCGCTTCCTTCATAATCCGCTGCATATCGCTCCGGCCAACCTGTCGATAATCAAGGCTCACACGATGACCGGGCTGGGACTCATTGCATCATATCTGGTCACTGGATTTATCCGACAATAATTTTCCAGTGGAGAACCTATGAAAAATAATATGAAAGTCCCCAATCTTTTAATTCACGAAAAAAGTCCCTACCTGCTTCAGCACGCCTATAATCCTGTCCAATGGCATCCCTGGGCAGAGGAGGCTTTTGAAAAGGCAAGGCAGGAGGACAAACTGGTGTTTCTTTCCATTGGCTATTCCACCTGCCACTGGTGCCATGTCATGGCTCACGAATCCTTTGAGGATAGCGAAGTGGCAAATCTGCTAAATGAATTTTTTGTCTGCATCAAGGTTGACCGCGAAGAGCGCCCTGATATTGATAAAATCTATATGACGGCCTGCCAGGCTTTCACGGGAAGAGGAGGCTGGCCGTTAACCATATTCATGACACCGCAGCGACAACCCGTCTACGGCGCTACATATATCCCCCGGGAAAGCCGCCCGAACATGATCGGAATGCTCGACCTTCTGCCCAGAATTCAAGAAATCTGGAAAAACAAACGCGAAGAAGTATTGCAGGCAGCCAATCAGGTCGTATCCCTGATCGGAAAGACGGATGATAGAATCGCCGCCGGGCTCAACAAACAGGATTTAACTGTCGCTTTTCAGTCGCTGGCGGCGGAATTTGATAAAACATATGGAGGTTTCGGCCCGGCGCCCAAATTTCCCATGCCTCATCAAATAATGTTTCTGCTGCGTTACAATCTTTGGACGGGCGACAAAAAAGCGCTGGAGATGGCTTCCAAAACACTGGATTTAATGGGCAGAGGCGGCATTTATGATCACCTCGGTTTTGGTTTTCATCGTTACAGCACCGATGAAAAATGGCTCGTCCCTCATTTCGAGAAAATGCTCTACGATCAGGCTCTGCTTTCCATGACTTATGCGGAAGCTTACGGCGCTCTTGGTTTCCCTTCTTACCGGGAAAAGGCCGCCGAAATTTTTAACTACGTTCTCCGGGATATGACTTCGCCTGCCGGCGGCTTTTACTCCGCTGAAGATGCCGATTCCGAAAACGAAGAAGGAAAATTTTATTTGTGGACTTTCGACGAAATTGAACAGGTGCTATCCCGGGAAGAGGCGCAACTGATAGCTGAAATTTATAATGTGGAAAAAGAAGGCAACTTCCATGAGCCGTTGACGGGCTCGAAAAGCGGCCGCAATATCCTGCATTTGAAAAAATCATGGCCGGAAATCGCTTTTTCTTTGGGCGTAACTGAGGACGAATTAAGACGCCGGACGGCAGAGGCGCAGCGGAGACTTTTTGCTGCCCGCGAAAAACGAATCCGTCCCCATAGAGATGACAAAATCCTGACCGACTGGAACGGTCTGATGATCGCCGCGCTGGCCATCGGAGCGCGTCTCTTGAAAGAAAACAGCTATCTGGAAGCGGCGTTGCGCGCCCTGGATTTCATCATAACCAACATGCAGAAGGCCGATGGAGGATTATTGCATCGCTACCGGGAGAGTGAAGCGGCCATTGAAGCCAATCTGGACGATTACGCTTTTTTAATCTGGGGATTGATCGAAGCTTACGAAGCAAGCTTGAATGAACACTGGCTCCAAAAGGCTCTGGCGCTAAATGATTATTTGACGGAACATTTCCGTGATGAAAAATCCGGCGGCTTTTACTTTTCTGCGGATTTCCGCACCGATCTGATTGTGCGTCAGAAAGACAGCTATGACGGCGCTCTTCCCTCGGGCAACTCCGTTATGCTGCTTAATCTGCTGCGGCTTTCCCGAATTACCGGCAATTCCCGACTGGAAGATGCGGCGCGGAGCTTAAGCGGCGCTTTTGCCGCCGCGGTGCGGCAAAATCCGGCAGCGCATACTCAGTTTATGATCGGCCTTGGCTTTGCGGAAATTCCCTCTTCCGAAGTCGTCGTTGTCGGCAGGCGCAATGATGTGGATACAAAACTGATGCTGGATGAACTCAAATGCCGCTTCTTACCCAATGCTGTAGTTATCTTCCGGCCTGATGACGAACCCGACGCCGCCATAACCCATATTGCTCCTTTCACAAAAGACATGACATCCATAGACGGCAAAGCAACGGCTTATGTCTGCTCCAATTTCACCTGCAGCAAACCGGCAACGGACATTCAAGAAATGCTTATGTTGCTGAACACACAGAATCTTTCGGATGTTGACCGGTCCGGGCACTGATGCCCTGACCTTCACTGTTAATGGCAAGGAGCTGTTTATGACTGATTATCAAGACCCATCTCCCCGGCTTCGCGTTTCCGATTGTCCGGCATTGAGCATGTGTGAAAAGATCGGGATAACCAACCGGTATTGCCGCAAATCCTTGCCGTTGGACTACGACGACGGCATCTGCAAACTGGACCATTTGCTGCACGGGCGGAAAACGGAAGAACGAAGTGACGAAGCAATCTAATAACATTAGAGCGTTACAAAACATGATATTGCTTCGTTTCGCAATGACGGTAACCCGGACTTTTTACGAGAGCATCGTATGTTATGTCCCGCAAATCCCCTTAAATTCCTTCAATTTATTACAACCAGGAACAATTATTTCTTAACTATTCGTTAATATTGATTTTCTTCAATTGATAATTGATAGAAGATGAAAATCTTAAATTAATTAAAAAAAAGGCAGTGCCAATTGACCCTGCCTTTTTACATTTCGATTATGGTATTTTAATTTTTCTTTGTCCTTATTCCCACCAATCCGACTAGTCCTAACCCAAGAAGCATCATGGTGGTGGGTTCGGGAATAGATGAAGGTGTGATATTCAGTGTAATATTTTTAAATCCAGCACCCCAATGATCTCCCGCGGGACCGAGATCATACGATCGCGTATCGGGATAATACAAGCTTGGCATGCCGAATGATTATAATACTCCCCAAAAACTGGACAGTTGAATAAGGTGCATGATAGTCTGCCATAATCAAGAAGTGGAGAGTGGATATGAACAGAGACATGCGAAGGAGCCACGATGGAGCCTTCAAGGCCAGGGTCGCACTGGAAGCATTGAAAGAAGAGAAGACCATGGCCCAGCTGTCGAGTGAGT
>Ga0208041_1002100_pt1 | contig 11183 bp, 13 predicted proteins | sample AD_SCU002_MetaG_FD_184453 | JGI IMG/M metagenome (GOLD analysis project Ga0208041, IMG submission 184453) | Active sludge microbial communities of municipal wastewater-treating anaerobic digesters from China - AD_SCU002_MetaG (SPAdes) (version 2) | ecosystem: Engineered > Bioreactor > Anaerobic...
ACGAGCAACAAGACCATCGAAAAAATCAGTTGTTCCCACAAGAATAAAGGTGAAAAGAAATGAAGCTCTCATATTACGATCAACAAAATAATAGAGTAAGGGTAGAAAGAGAATCCGTGTCAATGTGATCATGTTAGCACTATGTTTTTTGAGTAAATGCATGATAGTCCTCATCTTCTATGATATAGTGATTATTAGCATAACATGATAAAACATGGTACGCAACTATTTTGATGTGGTATAGAGTGTCCCCTCAATGATGATTCCGTAAACTAAACCTGCAAGAAAACCTGTGAGATCAAAAAAGTTTGTTGCACTATAAAAGGCAAATGAGATCAGCGTTCCAAAGAAAATACCACGAAAAAGAGCATGCTTTATATTCTTGGGTCTTGATAATAATCCAATCATTAAACCCATGAGAAGTCGATTAAACCAAAAAGCAAAGAGGTATACCGGTGAAAGTTCACCTGGCATACGAAGCGATGCACCTACAATGCAAATCACACCAAGGATTGCACCTAAAAGAATACCAATGATAACTCGTTTGTTCATGTTTGTGAGATTCCTTTCTGTTTTGTTTAGATGTAAACTTCAAAAAAGATAGTTGTTTTTTTCATAAGATCTGGATAATCGATGCTGGTTGGATGGATGCAATTTTTTAGTCAATTTTATTATCTTGAATTAGTTTATTTTAACATGAATCTCATTGGAATGTGACGCTTTGACAATCAATTGTGTTCTGTTTGATTTTATGCGGATTAATAAAAGCCCTTCCCACGTAGTGAGATGAGCATTTCATATCAATATTGGTGACTCGTTCAGGTTCACGATTTTCCCGAGAAAAAAATTTCAGTTAGTTAGCTTACTTACGATTAATCACTTGAACTTTCAAATCAATTAATTGTTTCAGTAGAATAGGTAGATCTTCTTTAACGGTGTCATAAACAACTCTCATATTGATTTGATCATAATCATGAATGATACGATTTCTAAAACCATACATTTCATGCCACGGAATATAATTACTCATTTCTTTAATGCTGGATGATACTCTAAACTTTGATATTTCTCCTATTTGAGATAAGTTGAATACCACTGCATCGACTATAAGCTGATTTTGATTAAAATCGTCTAGTGAGATTATTGGCTTCATGTATTCTACAATATTTTCGATATGTACAATAATTCTTGATATACCCTTAATGTCTCTATCGTTCATATAGCACGATACCCTTCATGATGCTTTCATAGATTTCAGAATTTGTATTAATTTGTGAAAGATGAATCAAATCAACAGATTTAACAAAGGTGTTGTTTAAATCTTCAAGCAAACCAAAAAACTTGATACCTTTCATATTTCCATCAACAACCAGATCAATATCACTTTGAGGTTCTTGTTTCCCTTTAGCGTATGACCCATATAATATAAATCGTTTGATATCATACTTAAAGGTCAGTGGTAATAAAGCCTCTCTAATTTGATTAACTTCGTAGATACCTTTTGTTTCAGTAATGATTCCATACTGATTTTTTGGATATTGTTTTAGATAACTATATACCATTTTTTCTACCCAAGGGCTTGGTGTTCGTTTTCCACTTTCCCAATTCTCAATGGTTCTTAGTGGTATATCTGTAATTTCACTTAACTCCTTTTGGGTTAATCCGTATTCTGCCCTAGCTTCTTTTATGATCATATCCACGCTAAATCACCTCAACAATATTTTACCACTCATTGGGTGGTTTATCAAGTGTGCTACTACATGAAATCGGTCAATGTTCCCCCTAGAAAATAAATGATTTCGTGTTAGCTTTCAAAATTCATACTGCATCGGGTTCGTTATGATTTGGAAAATAACGCTAAATTCAAATACTTTCTGTGGAAAAATATTGTTTGTAAGCAACCATTATTTTGTATAGAAGCGCACTTCTTTGTTTATTACCTATACTCCCATACTAGCAAGATTCATTGCACCCATAATAATAAGTGTTGCAAACATAAAACAGATGACAATAAAAATATGACTAATCATATCTAATGCTTTGTTAGAAATACGTTCTTTAAATTTTACATATATTATGCCTATAATAACTAAGACTGGCAACACAATCATCATACCCTGCATGCCACCACTAGTACCGAAAAAAGATACCACAGAATTAACAATGAAATTTAATAAAGAAAACAAGATAAATGTTGAATTTCGATTTCCAACAGACATTTCTAACTGTGATGAAAATAGTCTGATTAATATGACTCCAGCACCTACAATCAATAATGGTGAATAATACATTTTCTGCCAATCAAAAAAGAGACCTATCAAAAAAGTGATCAATACCACCAAAGACAAAAGAACATAGAATAACTTGTTATTGTTGTTTTTCATTTTATTTGTAACCTCGCTGTTATTATTTTATCAAAATAACCTAGTCTTTTTAACTTGTTCTCAAATCTTACTCTAGAGATCTTTTATCTATTTCAAATATTGTTTACTTTTGAAAAAGTTTTCGCGATTTTTAGTTCATTTTATAAAAACAATCAGGCTCGTTGTTTATTCTATCTTTTTGGTTTTCAAAAGATATGTAAGCAAACGTGAGTATCCAGAAAAAAGCCCTTCTCACGGGTGAGAGGAGCGTTTCATAGTAATATTGGTGACCCGTATAGGTTCACGAATTTTGCCGAGTGAACCAAGTAATCTTATTATAGTAGTCCTTTTAACCATAGGTATTTTTGATGACCCTATATAAAGTATAAGTGTGGGTTCTTTAAATGAAAAAGTGAATAATTCCACTTTTACCATTCTAAAAAATCTATAGATTGTATAATTTGCAGCATTACGTTCTGTTCATTTCTTGATGATCTTTGTCAATACTAACCACGCTATTACGACAATACTAATGATACCAACAATAACAGGCAAAAACGCAAACATTAAGTTAAATACCAAAACACATAAATATACTGCGCCTAATCTTAAAAACCAGTGAATAGCACTTCCAGCCGAACTTGATTTTATTATACCTTCACTATATAGATTGCCAACGATACTATAAGTTACTTGATAAAATAATTGCGATAACATCATTGGTAATAAAAGATCAACGATTAAGTTGCCAGATGCTGGTTCAATTCTGAATATAAGTTCAAATATTTCTTTCCACATAATATGCACCTCCTTTCACTTCAACTATAAAATAGAAATTAAAGTGAATCAAGGTGATATTCTCGATAGTTATTGATTATTCTGATTTCGAATGGATTTGAATTTTAGTTTTTTGATTTGACTCCTTCTCAATAACAAATATCTCATAATTATCCAAATATTTTGTGTGTGCAAATAAAACGAAGAACGTTATTATACATTCGGTAACTGCAATAAATAACAAATCATTTTTAAATATACCCGGATTTACTGATTTTTGATAACTAGTGTAAAAAGCCACGAAAAATAAGCTAGTAATGTTGATGAATAGACTTAAGTAAAATAATATGGAATTATCTTTTATCTCCTTATAATCAACGTCAATATTAGGATTAAGATTTAGGCTGCAAAACAATCTAACCATTGGTGGTATAAATAACAAGAGTGTTAATAATACTACTATCCAAGTACTACCCACCAAAATAGTATCTATAGAACTTGAAAATGCAACTATATACAAGAACGATAATACGGCTCCAAAAGATGAAGCAAAAATTATTGATCCACGATATTCTGTTAATTGAGATTGTTTCCACTTGTGAACATATGCAATATTATTATTCACATCTGTTTGAATATTTAACGAGTTTTTATTTTGATTCATAAAATAATTTAAGAAGACTTTTACAAGTACAACTGAGATAACAACTGCTAAAACAAATAGGAAAATATAGCTTATCTCTGCTTGTATAAAAGCAACTATTAAGGGTGAAATTATCAAAATAAAAAAAGATATCCATTCAACAAGTGTAGTTTTGAAGATTTAAATCCTTTGAGTTTTATTTGCTTGTTTGTAACGGATTTATAGTAGATTGGTGATTCTGTCAAGCTACGAAATCCTAAAATCGCGTTTGGAGTAGTTTTTAACGCTACAGCTATTTTTTTCAATTCACTTGCAGTTATTGATTGAGATCCGCTTTCAATTTTGGAAACAGTGGAATTTCCACTTTTATCGAGAAAAATTGCTAATTCCTCTTGTGAAATGCCTTGTTTGTTTCGAAGTTCTTTAATTTTTCGTCCTATATCTTTTTCATACATTTTGATAACCTCAATGTCTATCTTTCTTTTGATTCATAAATAAATTTCGATATTAATTGATAAAAATCTACAGTTCCAACATTTCTCTTTGTATATGAATTTTCCATTCATATTTTCCTTGAAGAAATTCATATGCATAAGTGTCAATATCGTGTTTATTAATCGCCTGCCCAATAATAAAAGATTGTGATTGTCTACTAGCAGAAAAAATATGTACTTTTGTATAGCCAACAAGCCTAATTTCTCTCATTAATTGTTTGACAATTGATAATAAATTCTCCAGATATTCATTTGAAAAGGAATAATTTTCACTATCTGATTCTGAATCGCTTATGATGATTTTGTCTGTAATACCAATCTTTTCTTTAACTGCACTCAAATTAATTTTATCCGATAATGAGAATATTAATGCAACTTCTTTAGTTCTCTTGTCTTTTGGCTTCTTAACTATTATTCTATTACTTTGTTGAATTCCACTAACTATAACTTTATAATCATCACTGCTTCTGTCATATTCAAGAAAATTCACTTTTCCAACATCCCCTAATACATGACCATCAAGTATCGCATATGGTACACTTGCGAAACCTGCATAATAAATAGGAGCATTAAATCTTCTACGTTGCAAAGCAGGTTGAACTTTTTTCATTTTTTTGAAGTGCTTTTCAAATTCTTTTTCCCTATCAATGACTAGTAATGCTATGATACCACCATTTATTTGTCTAAGTATCTTACTCTCATCTAGAGTTTTCCTATTCGTATTTATGTAAAGAATATTCTTGTTCTTTGCTAAGTATTTAGTCCGAATTCGCATCCTCAAATTATAGATCAAATTAATAAATTGAAATAAATACAATATTCCATCTATTACAGTAAAAATAATAGTTACCATGTCAATCTCCTATTCGACTCTAACCTTAAATGGATTAGAATAGTGTTTTTGTCCCGAAGTATCAGTTACAATCGCTATAACAAAATGTACTCCGGCAAATGCTGTGTGCTCATAACGATTCTTTGAAATCTGAATCATATCTTCTTCATCGTTTGATCTCTCAAGGTTGTCTCCACGTAATTGCTTTGCCTTTCTAGCTTCATATCCAGCATTGCAAATCAACCATTCAATATTGACTATTTTTAATTGGTGTGATACATTCGCTGTAAATCTAATTTTGGTGTTTTTTTTTAGTTTTTCTCCATTATTGATACCTATTTGAGTTTTATAAAATTTATCGTATTTTTTTGCTTCAATGAAAATCGGTGAAGTATAAGGTAAAAGATTTTTATATATCTTATTAAATAATGATGAGTGTAATCTCGCATTCTCTAGGTAATACTCATCGAAATTGATAGTATTTCTATTTAAAATATCACTTACAGCCTTAGGATTGTCGGTAAGTATCGCTTCATGTATTTTTTTAAAATTATCTTTAATAATCATAATATCGAATTCACTAAGTACTTCTGATAAATCATTGTTGGAATTAGCTGGATCATATAGTTTGACACTTCCCAAATCGTTTATTGACTGACATACTTTTACGATTTTATCAACAATATCATCCTCTTCATTGAAATTTGTTTTATCAGCAATGAATAGTTCTAAAATGAATGACTTAAATTTAAAATTTAGTAAGTGCCTAAAAATTTTACATAACCTTATAACATCTTTATGCTCATATTTGCGTATTTTTGATATTTGTTTATCCGGGTTGGTTTTTAATCTCCGTTTGTCTCTATTACACCAAAGATACACATCGTATGATTCAGCAAAGTTAACATACTTTCCTGGAACAACGTCTACTCTATAATCCCATTTGTAATCATTTAATTTTCCTGTGATTTCTATAGCATTGTTTTTTTTATTCACGACATAAATTTTGGATAGTTCATAATAGGCAACATCATATATATTTTCTAATGACATACCGGTTGAATCGTGAAGATAGCACAATAAGTCAATATCTGCATCATATATATTTGCCGTATTTTTAGCTAAGGATCCACCTCTTCTAAAATATACAGTTGAGTCAAATTTATTGCCTAACACTTTTTTTATATCATCAATAACTTCTGCATTTTCTTGCCTTTCATTACTTGTAACTCGAGCTTCATCAAGCAAACCGTTCAAATAATTTTTCATTTTTCCCCTCCAAATAATTTGATAATATTACGTGAATTTTTATCCTCATTATACACAAGTTTCCTCTATACTTAAAGATAGTATACCTCTAGACTTCCTCTAAAAAATTTTGAGTTTTGTGAAAATACTATTAATTATATTCACATGAGCTCAATATTGATAGCAATTAAAAATTGATTCCATTATTAATTAAATATCTGGATATTTCATCATTACGTAAAGCCATACTAAAATCAAGAAACACACCTGTAGTTGGGTCAATTAAGTTTCTACACTGCATTCCAACAACATCTCCATTTACATCAAAAATTGGACAACCACTAGATCCTTTATACATTATTGTATCAACAACATAATTCAAAGGAATAACATCTGAGGATATTACTCCGGATTTCATTTTTGGAAAAAAATTCTCGAAATGCTTTTTAATTGGATCATATGTCAAATAATGAAACCCAAATGAACATACACTACTACCTATCCCTAAATTGAGTGTTGATCTTGAGACAAAAGGATATGCTCGTTCTGTTTCAAAGACAGCTATATCAAGTGTGGTATCATGACTAATAAGTCGAATAGGTGTGAAGACAACTGATCCATTCGGATTCAGTTCAAGAATGAAAAACTGTTGTTTAAGAGGGGTCGTAATATCGCCACCATCATAACATACATGTGCAACACTAACTAAATTTCTTTCTGAAACAAAAAATCCTGTACCCCAATCAAATCGAGAACCAACATTAGTTGTCGAAATTGTGAATATAACATACACTGAATTCTTAAAAACATTGTAAGCTGTATTAAACATATTTCCTCCTGTTTTTTGTAATGTAAAAACCAAACCTATTTAAACAATCTTTTTTTTGACTTAAGTTTGATTACAATCTCTTTTTTATCTCTTTTTTGAGGCTCTCAAATTCTCTCATTATCCTGCTCGAAAGACCCGATACATCTTTTGTGTCATCTTTTTCAATTTGAATCAACGGAATATCGTGTTCTTTATACAATTTTTTCTTTTCATCTTTGTTTTTCATATAGTCATCTGTATCCATCCCCCAATATTCCACATATATACCCTTATTTCCGTAAACAGGAATAAACCAATCAGCCTTAATATTTCTTTGATCTGTACCTAATTCATAAACGTCCTTTTCATAGCAATGACATATTAAACTGTTATAGAGAATATCATCAATGATTTGCTCTCCGATGCTTTTAACAATGTGGCCATCAATAGTTCTAATAATGGAGGATTTTTGAGAATCCGATTGTTCAGAATATTGGGTCAATTTTATATCCTTTGATGGTGTCTTCTTCTCAATAATATCTTTCACGTCATCAGTAACTCTTGATAGTAATGATGAATCCTTATGAATCTCATTAACTAAATATGCTAACGCAAACAATTTCTTGCTATTATTTTTCACGTATTCAAAATTCGTGATTCTATAAATATTTGAGCGTAAATTAAAATAGTAATCCTTAAGTTCAAATGGTTTCTGATTTTTATCAAACTCATCTTTTCTTTCAACGGATTCTTTATAGCAGTCTGGACAAAGTGTTTTCCCATTTGATTGATTACTGCATATAACACATTTTGATTCAATCGTTTCCTCTTCAGATACAAGAACCCAAGATCCACTTTCATTCTTTACTACCTTACCCTCATTTTTTATTTGTAAATGCTCCTTACATAGCGGATAAATCCCCGAAGGTTTCCCACAAATTTGACACGTTTTTCCTGCCATTTTCTTTCTCCTCGTCATTTTTATATTTGTTGACTATTAAATACTAAAGTATATTTACTATTCTGCTCTCAAAGCGCTATTCAATGATGATACAATCCTTTCATTTTCATTGCTTTGATTTGTTTTCAATCTTATGAAAGGAATATTGTTAGATAAAAGTGCTCTATCTTTAATCTCATCATTAGTTGATTGATGCTTGCTTTGCTCATGAAATGAAACTCCATCAACTTCAATTACCAGAACTGCTTCTTTTGTAACCTTGTTGCTAATTAAAAAATCAACGTGTGTCCATGGATTCTTTATATACTTTTGTTCACTAGAATCAAAACTAGAATAGTCCTGTAAAAGTCTATACAATGGAACATGCATATTAACTTTTAGATTCTTATAATGTTTCAAAACATCATTAATCAACTTGAGTGCTATGGTTTCTGTATCAAATTGAGTTCTATAATGATTTTTTCTAAATTTTTCCAACTCTATTTGATAATCTGAGTATAAAATATCGAAAACTGACTTTACGCTACCTTCTTGTATATCGTTTACATTAGAGTTATATTTGATATATTTGATTAAATCAGCGATATTGTTATTACTACTGTGATAAATCTTATCTGATACAACAAGATTGAGTTGTCTCTTAGCTCTTGAAACTGCAACATTAAGTAAATCGCTTTTGCTTACATAATCTTCTTTATCACGATTAGTAGATCCTTCTTGATTTATATCATTAGCAACTGTCGAGAGGATAATAACATCTTTTGCTCTACCTTGAAATTTGTGTACTGTGTCGATTTCGATTTTCTCAGACTTGATTTCAATGTTCTCATTTAAGACTTCAACTTGTTTCCTAAAAGGTGATATGACACCAATATCTTTACACTTAGATTTTTTAATAATCAAATTAATCTCATCAACTTCTCTCAAATTATACAACCCTGTACCTTCAGGATTTTTTCTTGCATGATTTCCTGGTACCGTCTTGTATAGTTTTAATGGACTAATTTCTGAACTGGGTTTAGTTAGTACTACTAGCTCATTATCATAAAACTTTTGATTACAAAAATTAATAATCAAAGGATGACATCGATAATGTTCTTTCAGCATCACTCTAGGTGCATCAGGAAAAACTTTTCCCAGTGATGATAGAATGTTGTTGCCAAAGTAGTCATATTCATCACTAATGTTGAACAACTTTTTAAGTATGTTATTCTTGTCTTCTAGAAACTTATTTTCTATTTGTGGTAATTGTTTTGAGTCTCCTACAATAATAGCATTTCGAGCACAATACAGGGATAATACAGAACTTAGTAAATCCGTTTGAGATGCTTCATCTATAATCAAGTAATCGAAGACATATCCATGGTCAGCGCTTGGAATTAATGAGTGTGTTGTGCTTAAAACAACTGGATACTCATCCATAAATTCTTTAAAGTTGTTCTTGTAATTCTCATAAGTGTACTCTTTAGGACTAATATTTGAGTATTTTGTTGTTAATTTAATTTTAAACAAGTGACTAGAGATTTCTTCATACTTACCTTTTGCTTCTATGAAATCTTCATTCTCTAAGAATTTTTCAATTTTATCAATTTCTCTTTCAATACTCTGTATTTTTAGTTTATAGTAATTTAGATCAAGAAAGTTCATCAAATCTTTAATTGAGTCTTCTGTTTCATATTTAAGTGAGATTCCATATTGGATTTTTAATAGAAATGCCTTAAGTCTAGATTTTGTCTGAATATGCTCTAATTCAATCTTAAATCGGATAAGACTTTCTAAATCTTTTGTTTTTTTAATAATCTTTTTTTTAGGTATTATAGTATTTTTATTTTGAAAGCTGAAATGTTCAAACTCTTTATTTATGTTAATTAAGTCTATTTTTAATTTCGCAAGTGTATTTTCCTTCTCATAGAGTTTTGGTAACTTTTGTTGATAGGTTTTACATTGTTTTTCTAAATATTGAACATCGTCACTATCTATACTCCAACCAGCTATGATTTCACTTCGTTTTGTTTCAGATTTCTCCCAAAAGAAAACCATTTTATTATCTTTGTTTCCCAGAAGAGCTGTTATGAAACCAAAATCATGTTCATCTAGTTTTTCTCTAACATTGCTAATTGCTGAGTTATTATTTGAAACAACAGCTACTGTTTTATTTTGATAGATTGCATTAGATATGATATTTAAAATCGTCTGTGTTTTACCCGTCCCTGGAGGTCCCTCTATAAATGATATATTCGAACTAAATGCATTTTCAACAGCTTTCTTTTGACTTAAATTAAGACCAAAAGGATATATGAAGGTGTTAGCTGTTTCTCTTTTCTCAATTTTAGAGTGTGTCAAATATCTATTTAAGACTGTGTGAGTCAATGTTGGATCTATATGTTCGTATTGATAAGATAAGTGATCAATATCGCCGTCTTGTGATTGTCTTGAGAGTTCCTTAAAATAATTAAATCGCAATTGCCATTGAATGGAAGGATTATTTATGTCATCGATAATACAAAAATCGGTTATATTTAACACAATACTTTTTTTATTTTCATAAAAGACTTTATAATATCTACCAAAATCAATAATCTCGATGATATCTTTTATGGGTTGCCCATGAAAAAAAACTTCCGTTTCTTTTGGATTTATTACTCTTTTTCTACTGTATATCTCTATTTTTTGATGACTTATATGAAAAAAAGTATCTTTACTGTAAAACTTAACTCTAACTGAGTTTTGATCTGCCTGATACCACTGTATTTGATCTGTTTTATCTTGCAACTTACCACTGAAGTTGTCTATCATCATGATTAGTGTTTCTTTTTCATTAATCTTTGACATTTTCCGTGTCCCCCACAATAAAATAAACAAAAACTGTTATTAGAAGCGCTTGTTATTTAAAACAATTATATCATGTGAGTTGTGTTAAGAGCAAAAACACCAAAACATATATCAATATAAGCAGACTTTTTTTTACTGACGTTTGGTGTTAAGTGTTGGTGATAGCCATTCATCACACCTTTATTAAGCCACCCTTCCACCTTTCAAAAATTCAATCTAAAGTGC
>Ga0208041_1002101_pt1 | contig 11183 bp, 19 predicted proteins | sample AD_SCU002_MetaG_FD_184453 | JGI IMG/M metagenome (GOLD analysis project Ga0208041, IMG submission 184453) | Active sludge microbial communities of municipal wastewater-treating anaerobic digesters from China - AD_SCU002_MetaG (SPAdes) (version 2) | ecosystem: Engineered > Bioreactor > Anaerobic...
GAATATTACTTTCTGGAGCGCTCGCGATCTGCTGTGGTACCAGGATCACAGGCAGTGGTTCTTGAGGATGGAAACCGGATGAGAGGGATCGCGCACCCCCGGTCGTTGTAGAGAGACGCCGAGGGGGGGAGTAGCTCAATATGTTCAAATCCTTAGCAGTCTAATAGGTATCTATGGAAGCAAGCGCCCACAATTTCCACTACCACACTGTCCCGGGGTACTGGGAGGAACAGCTAGGAAAGGCAGAACTCGACGGCAGGATCGAGGGTAGAGATACCGCGTATATCCGCCGGTTTGTGATCTACAAACAGGGAGCCGAAGGGATCACGCACTCCCGGTGCACGAAGATCGCGCAAACACTTCTCTCGTGGCGACAGGTCTTTGAGCCTCACTGGGATGAGGCAACGATTGATGACCTCTTCGGTGCCAGGGTGCGCCTGACCTCGATGAAGAACGTCTGGGGGAGGCTATATGCACAGAACACGGTTGCTGACCACATCCGGATCCTCAAATCGTTTTACCGCTGGATGATCTCCCGGGGGTACTCCCGAATCACCCTCGGAGAACTCTCTGAGATCAAGTCACCACCGACCGACAAGGAGACCACGGACCCCGGCGACCTCATCACAGCCGAGGAACTTACAGCGATGATCAAGGCCTGCAAGACCCACCGCGACCGGGCGATCATCGCCGTGACTTATGAAACCGGCGCACGGATAGGAGAGGTGGCCCGGCTTCGCTGGGCAGATATTCAATTTGATAAGTACGGGGTTAAGTGCATCATCGATGATACTAAAGAGCGAAAGAAGCGCTATCCCAGACTTATCAACAGCACATCATACCTGGCGGCCTGGAGGAACGGTTACTATGGCCCGGCAGCCGAAGGGAGCGCTTACGTCTTCATCTCCTCAAATGGTAAGCCCCTAAACCACCGTGCCATTTCCCAGGTGATCACCAGGGCGGCGGAACGAGCGGGGATTAAGAAGCGGATCCATCCCCATCTCTTCCGGAAGAGCCGGATCACCGAGCTGGTCAAGAAAAACTATCAGGAATCGGTCATCAAAGAGGTGTTTTGGGCTAATCCCGATACGCCGATGTTTAGCACCTACCTGAAACTGTCAGAAAAGGATATCGATAACGAATTCTTGAGAAGAGCCGGGTTGAAGATAGAGAGTGAGATCGACATGGACGATAATAAGCCCCGGCAGTGCATGTTCTGCCTTGCCGTCAACCCACCGGGATCCCGGTTCTGCCGGATGTGCACCAAACCGCTCACCACCGAGGCAGCCGATGCAGTGCGAGAGGCTGAGGAGATGCTCGAGAGCACAGCGGAGTATGGAGCCCTTATCGAGGTCATGAAGGAACGGGCGAGGCGGGAGATGGAGGAAGAGCAAAAATAGGCTGCATCATCCATCTACCTGGAGACCCGGGGCGACACCGCGCCCGGGCCATTCGCGGGCTAACAACTCCCACCTTTTCCCCGCTGCGTGTCGGTGCTTCTCCCGCTCCTCTATTTGCTTCTTTGACCGTCCAACTATTTCCTCTTCGGGAGTATCCCAACCGGGTGTGTTTTCGTCGTCTTTGTACCTGTCCATGAGTGAGTGGGTAAACTCTCCTAACGTAACAAAAATTTCGACGATTTCGAAGTGATCATCATTCGGGATCGCTCCATCAAACTCCTCCATGAAGGGGACAGAAAACCAGAAACTATAGTCATTTTTCACTTGATCGGAGAGCACATCGGACGCCGCCAGATCCTTCAAAAAACAAAGGCGAACAACAAGAGTATAAAGTAACCCAAAATATCCGGGAGTGAAGTATATCCTCTCTTTTTCGGGGTGGCGCCGTGCCAGAGCATCAACCAGGATGAAAACCATCAAATCCACTTCCGGTCGGGTGTTTAAGCGATAATCCACCAATGTGGGCATGGTCTTAAAAGCTGTCAGGATGATATCTCCTTCCTGATTTGAGAAGGGGCGCTCATCCTCATCGTATCGAGACGGGAGGAAATGGCCATCACCCGCGGCCGGTTCTAAGCGACGTATGCGTTTGTAAAATCCAAACGGAGCATATTTCAGGCGATTGACAAAATCCGGGTAGATTTGCTCTTCGATATAGTCTTGAACCATCCGTTTGGGGAGGACGCGCAACTTCGTTTCAAAGTCAAGGCCCCCCCAAAAAAGCGGGAACGAATCCACATCAAATGGGGGCACCCTCCATACTTCCGATTCGTGGGTGGCCCTCCTATCTTTTCTCAACCCTTCTAACTGGTTGCGCACGCTCCGGGGGTCTCTGATTGAGAGGGTGCGGCAAATATGCCATCGAACCGTATATTCGTCGACCCCATCCGGGTAATCTAGCAGGAAGTAAAATATCTCCGTCCGGGTTTCTCCCGGTGGGTTGCGGTCCCCGGGTCTTCTGAATTCTCGCATCTGTTCTTTTATCAACACCGGATGGTATAAAAGCTTGCATCTGTAACCCTGCATTATATATGTTGCATTTGCTTCAAACGAAATGCAGCATTTCGATCTGGAAAATATCTTCTCATATTCCACCGTCCAACTGTGTTTGGAGGTGTAATGTGTTCGACTTTGGATGTAGAACCCTTCAGAAAAGACAATCGACCATCTCTGTGAACTTGCCAATTGCATGGGGCCGTTCAGAGGGGCTTGACCGCGGCGATCTGGTCAAAATCCTCTTGACGGATGACGGGTGCTTACTAATCGTTCCCGCATACAAGTTTGCGCTGGAAAACAAGGTTCCAGGGGCGGGTAAGCAAGCGCCAACTTCCACCCCTACCCCCGGACCCGAACATCAGCCGCAAGCGGAGGTGATGCCGGGTGAGTAAGGACTTTGTGGTGCGTGATATTATTTGCATCGATCGTGAGGTATACGAGCACCTCGGGCCGTTGCATCAGGTTACGGCCGATCTACTCGTCGTAAAAGGGAAATGTCGAATAATCGGTGAAGAGGCAGGGGAAAGAGCGAAACCCCGCCCCAAGAGGGTGCTATGACACGAGTTAAACGGGTTAGCCCCTGCAAGCGGCGTGGATTTCAGGGGCATTACCCAAACCCGACAAAAACCAGCCGCCTAATTACACCCGGAATGGGGAGGCCAAAGCGGGAGGTTAATCATGATATATAACTTCTTTTATATAATATTTGCGTATGCATCCCGGGCACGACAGGAGGGGGGATTGCCGTGAAGTGTTTTTGTCAAGCGGCACCCCCGGGATGCGTATCCCTGGTGACACCCACCGGAACCCTGACACTGACCCGCGAACAAGGGCACCGACTCTTGTACCATGGCTCCCAAATTAATGTTGGTGATGGGTCGCTAACCCTGTCCCGACTAGTTGTGATCGCTATTATCGGCGGTGTCCATTACACGATTGATGCGCGGACCCTTGGCCGGTTGTTCCGGGGGGAGCGACTGCGATGTCGGGTGTATCCTGCCGTTTTTCAGAGAGGCGGTGATGATCAGTGAGGGAAGTGAGCGCGTGACCTCCTCCCCGGCGCTCTTCACGAGCAGCACCCCGGAATGGTACACACCCCCGGAGATCATCGGCGCGGTCCTTGACCTCTTCGACGGCACGATCGACCTTGACCCGTGCAGCAACAGCCACGAGGCCCCGATCGTGCCGGCCCGGGAGCACTTCACTCGTGCGGATGACGGACTTCACCGGGAGTGGCGTGGCAAGGTTTACATGAACCCTCCGTACGGTCGGGAGATCCAGCCCTGGATCGAGAAGATTCGATCAGAGTTTGAGGGTGGCCGGGTGGTGGAAGCGATCGCCCTAGTGCCGGCGCGGACAGATACGCGGTGGTTCCGGATCCTCTCCGGGCGATATCCTCGGTGCGAAGTGGCCGGCCGTCTGAAGTTCTCCGGGTGCGACAATTCCGCTCCGTTCCCATCAACCGTGTTTTACTTAGGCAACCGGGTGCAGCAGTTCGCAGAGGCCTTCGGCGGATTCGGTGTGATTGTGGTGCCGTGGTCGATGGCCCGGCCGGCCCTGGCGGAGGCGAAGCCATGAGCCACACCGGCGAGATGCCTATCACCCCGGCGGACCTGATCGAGTGGAAGGGCGGTCTGCCCCCGGCAGGCGTGGTGTGCGCAGTGTGTGGCGCGGCGATCTTACGGCGGCACCCGTGGTACAAGACGACAACCCGAGGCCCGGCGCGGTGGGTGTGCGGCCCGTGCTATGCCGATCTGACCAGCGGTACTCCTCCTCCGCGTGGACCGACACCGGCAGCCGCACCCGACCAGGACGAGCCCGGGAGCGGAGGCGAAGCGCCCGGGGCGCCGGGGGAAACGATGAGCGGGAAACAGGACCGCGCCCCGGGGGTAGAGGAGTTAGGCGAACGGTGGTCCCTACTCACCGACGAGCAGGTCGCCGCACTGGATGCCGAGCAGACGTACCACTGGATCCAGACGTTCGAACGCGACTATGGAGTTAGACCCCCACGGAATAGCGAATTTCTCCCCATCGAGGATCTCCGGGCGTGGGTCCGCGAGGCGGCTGCGTCTGGGCCGGTGCGGGCAGTCTGGGAGCGGCGCCAGCGGGAGGCCGAAGAGCGGGAGCGAAGGAGCGATCTGGTGTTCCCAACGATCCGGGATTTCGTCGAGGTTCCGATCCAAGGGGCGACGCACCTTCGAGTGACGCCCTACAACGGCGGGTATGCTGTATCGGCACGGAACGCCGGGATATGCCCGCCAGAGTTTTACAGGTCGTCGCACCGCTCACCCCCGTGGCGGTCAGATAAAATCATTACCGACACCCGGGCGGCGATCGCCACCGCGATTGCTCGCAGCGGGCTCGGGGCCGAGAAAGATGCACATGAGTCGGTGGGCGCTGCATGGGATGCGATCCGCGAGCTGATCCGTGACGATCCCGACGCCGACCTTGCAATCCAAAGCCCCGCGGTAAAAACCGCACTTGGAAATCTGATTGCCGTCGTGATCCAGCGAGGAGAGCAGACCTTAACAGAGATCGTCTACGCCACGGCCGCCGGGGAACGAGTTTCACTGGAGTTTGACTCCAAATCGTACACCGGCCCCGTGACGAATCTGAATGAAAAATGGTACAACCAATTCGCCCCTGAGGAGCTCAACGCCAACAAAGAGGATTGGCGGCAGATTAAGAAATTTTGGGGTTCTATCGCAGAGGTCACGACAGTTGAGGAGTACTCGTCGTGGGATGGGATTATTGAGCGGTTCCAGGATCATCTCCGGGGCATCCCGTACGGCCGGACGAAGGAAGACCTGCTCATGAGCGGGTTCGGGTGGTTTGACGAACACGGCACGGAGCTGGATCCTCCCCGACCGGGCGGTGTCATATGGATCCCTTCCGTGGTGATACAAACCTTCGTCGATAAACTGAACGGAGAGTTGCGAAGCGCAAACGTCCTTGCCAAGGTTCTGAAGGGACGGAATCTCATGTTCGGCGGATCCAAAAAACTTCAGCTGCGGAGTGCTGGGGAGCGGGTGGCACGACGAGCCTGGCCTTTGAGTCCGGAGTTCGTGATCTTCCGGCCGGAGTGGGCACAAGGTGAAGCTGAGGAGGAGGCAGAAGAATGATCGCACCTCTGTACCCGGTACACCCGATGTACCCCTATATACGCGCACGGGAAAAAAACAGGTGTGTGTCGCAGACATATGTTTCAGAAACACCCCGGTACACCAGGTACAGTGGGTACAGCAGTGATAGAGTTGTCCACTTCTGGGGCACGGCGAGGAGTAAATATCTGCAGAATATCCCCAAATCTCCGCGTGCGCACATATAGGAGGTTTTCACAAATGACCCAATCACCAGTAAAAACGTACCCAGGTACAAAAGCGGCATCCGGGTATACCCGTGTACACCTCCACCCGAAATTGAAGAGCTGGGTCGGTGGTCCCGGCACCGGAAAAACCGCCCACCTCATATTGGCCTTCGAGCGCGAGGTTGAATCCGGTTTCCCCATTGAGGATCTCCGGTTTGTGACGTTCACAACCGCTCAACGAGATGACGTTGTCGCACGGCTCCGCCGCCGGTTCCCACGAAAAACGACCGTGCTGCGGAAGGTTATCAAAACCCTTCATGGTGCGGCCTTAGAATCTGTAAACGCCACATCTCATGCTGTCCAGGGGGTCATGAAGATCATTGACGAGACCAAGAACCCTGGCATCTACAAAGAATTTTGTGCAACCGAGGGCCTGATCTTCGGCCAGCTCCAACAGGGCCTCGACGATGACGACGTCATCGCCACAGCGGATCCCCCGCTAGGGAACGTCCTGATAGCAGTCTCGGGCTACATCCGGCAGCACTACGGCTGGACTCCAGCAGACTGGGGCCGTGCCGCCAACGCTCTTGGACTCTACCAGATCCGCCACCTCCCCGACCCCGAGGCCAGCATTCAGCGGTGGTGGGCGTGGAAAGAGGCGAACAAGTATTGCGAACACGACGATTACATCCACACCGCGATCCGTGTAGGAGCCCCGGCACCCGCTCGGATCATCATCGTTGACGAGTTCCAGGATCTCAGCCCGGTGCAGTACGATCTGGTAAAAATGTGGCTCGATGATCCCGGCGTAGAACGGATATACACCGCCGGCGACCCGAACCAGGCCATCTATAACTTCAGGGGTGCGGATCCGCGTTTCCTCGAAGAAGTTCACGACCTGGCACACGGCGGGCAAATCCCGACCGCTCAGCCGGTCAGTCACCGCTGTCCCAGCAACATTGTGTGGCTGGCCGATACGGTTCTCGGCGGGCGGTCGCACATGGAGCCCGCTAAACTCGGCGGCATCACAGAACGGCTCCGGGTTCGAGACGACGTCGCGTTGGCTGAGTTCATCGAGGAGCTACATAAACGATACGGTGCGGTGATGATCGTCTGCCGGTTCACTCATTTCATGCGAGAAATTTCCAATGCACTTCAGGCGGTCGGCATCCCACACCTATCTTTGACCGGCCGCCTCCCGGTTTGGGGCGACGTGCCGATCCCGGAGTCGCGCTCACCCCGGGACAAAAATGGGAAACCGATACGGGCAACTGTCTCTATGAGCGGCGTGCTGCAGGCTCTTCGGATCGTGGACCTCCACGCTGCAGGAAAAGACCTGGGTTTCATCCCCGTTGAGGCTGCGAGAGATTTGCTATATCTCCTCCCAATCTCCGATCCAAAGGTGAGCCGCGCTTTGGCTGTGATTAAGGACCAGAAAATGATCAACTACACCGTGGACGATCTTATGGATCTCTTCGAGCGTCGAACCACCGCGCTGGACATAGCAGAGCATCTCCTAATTAAACCGAAGCACAGAACCGCGCTCGTGCGGGCACTGGCCCGTAGGGGGACCATCGAGCCAAAGAATGTGGTTATCGATACCATCCATGCGAGTAAAGGCCTTGAATCCCCCGCTGTCATTGTCCACACGGGCTTTTCAGAGAACCGCCGTGGTGAGTGTCTTCGGGATGGCGAAAAGATGGCCGCGGAACGACGAACGTATTACGTCGCCTTGACCCGGGCATCTGAAGCAGTCTTCCTCTTCGACGGCTGGGCATACTCCTCCTCCCCGGCGCTCGACGATATACGGGGATTGTCTTCGGCGACCAGGAGTGGTGCCACCTCATGACCCGAATCTTTCGAATCGAATTTTGCGACCACTGCCCCAACCTCCGGCATGGGTGCGGAGAGCCACTCCGGTGCGCCGCGGCGAAGGAAGATTGGAACGGCTATCAGATCTCCCGGCGGATCCGTACGGCACTATCCCTCTCCAAAACCAGACGACAACGTAAAGCGGAGGAATTGAGAAACGGCCGGAGGAAACCATCCCTGTAGATCACTTTAAACGCCTTCTCCTCGCTCTCAGGATGTTTCCTATGGGCACGCTGGAGAACGTTTCTTAAAACGAATCCACGAGGATGGTTTTTTCCGGGATCGGGCGAAAAATCTGAAAATATTACAACTATATAGATATATCAAAAAATATATTGATCTCCATAGTCAATCTGACACTATACCTCACTCGATTCTCTCAACGACAACGCGGTTCTTATCCTCCTCGATTCTGATCCTCACGTTCTCTTGATCTTCAAACGGGAAGCGATCATCTGTCGCAACCAGTGCAGGAACAGAAATGTACCGGGTGTTCCCTGCACCCACCTGCACCACCCTCCCTATACCCTCCTTAACCATTTGTATTGTATTGTTTAGTAACGTATATATACGTTCTACAATACAGTGTTTAGTAATACTATACGGAGTATGAACTCATGCCTTCAGAACCATCAGATGCCCGGGGGGATCTCTACAACACGCTCGATACATGGGCGGATAACTGGACCCTGGGGAAGCTCATCATTGCCGGCGGCGATATCCCTCGCCTCGTGGCCGGCCGTGAAGTGGACGTACATCTTCTCCGCTCGCAGTCTGGCGGGGATACTCTCCCTGTGTTTGCAGGCACGGCCCGACTCTCCGCTTCCCGCACAACGATCAGCATCCGGATCGCGCCCCGGGTGATGACCCTCCCTTTCCTCCCGGGGGGGTTGGTGTCCCCGGAGGAGACGCATGCCGCCCGCCCCATCTCCCTGTCCCCGGTGATCGACGCGGATCGGGAGCAGGCCCGGGTGAGCGGCACCGGTCGCGCGGGGAGGCCGTGAGCATGGTGGGAGGTTTCCCCTCCTGCTACCGCTTTGCAATGTGCTGCCGTACGTGTGGGGCTGTCGGGGACTATCTCCAGGATGGGATGTGGTTCTGCCGGCGGCACCGGCGGCCGGTGGGAGGTTGGCGCGTATGTGATGATTATCTCCCTCCATCAATCGATTGACAACCACGAGCCGCCGATCGTTCAAGCAGAGGGGAGGTGCAACCCCTCCCCGGCGGCATCCGTCAAGGGGCAGGAGAGAAGAAGCATGGAGCAGATCATCAACGGACTTCGATACAGCACGGAGGCTGCCGCCCTGGTTGCCTCCGATCGGTACTGGGATGGGAACAACTGGGAGCGATCCGGAAGGAATACCTACCTCTACAAGACGAAGAACGGCCGGTTCTTCCTGCACCACACAACGCAGTGGACCGGAGAGCGTGACCACATCGAGCCGGTGAGCATCGAGGAGGCCCGGCAGTATTACGAGGATCTACCGGAGCAGGAGATCGATTATGTGGAGGCCTTCGGTGATGAGCCGGGGGAGGCGTGATATGCCTCTCCCCACCGGCCGGATCTCCCGATCCGCCTGGCAAGCCGATCGCACATGGCAACAGAAGAACCCCGAAGGCCGACGGATAGCGGTATGGCATCCCCGGCTCAGCCGGGTGGAGTTGTACCGGCTCTCAGGCCCCGCCTGCCTGGAGCACAGGGGCCATGAGGTGGAGTATCCGATCACCGATGAGCAGGCAACGACGCGGACCATTCACAGCTACCCCGATGAGACCGTGATCATTACCCTGGAGTGGATCCCATGACCGGCGAATTCGGAAGAAGGTTCCGCCTGCTGGAGAAACAGGTTGCAGAGATCCGTGAATACCTCTACCTCCCCCCTCAGGCGACGGACGGCGACGCCCCCAAGCGATCAACGGCGTTCATCATTGCCGATATCACCGATGTGGACGAACCCACGACCCAGGCGGATTACCGTCTCGGGTCCGTGCTGCACCTCACAACGGATCCCCGTCTTGCTCATGAACTCTTCCGGAAAGAGAGCGCCCGAGCCCCCGGATGTATCGGGATGTTCACCTATCCATACATCGATGATATCGAGATGAGAACTGCTTGCGACCCCGGCACTTTGATCGCTCAAGTCCTTCTGTATCTCTCACTGGATGTGATGCATATCCCGGTGAGAGTTAATGCCGCCGAACCATGAAGGTGCATCAACGCAAGAGCGCGGCACGCAGGAATTGCTCTCGACAACGTTCGGTCTTTTAAAGGGGGAGACCCTACCCCCCCTTAAACACATGCTTCTGGAGATGCCTTAAGATCATCCTCTTTTATCTATATGGGGGTATATAGATTGCAAAACGGTTCCAAGCCAGGAGGTTCTAACCGTGTCCCCGACGAAACCCACGATGCAGGAACGGGCATTTTACGATGATCTAATATCGCAATATATCCAGGAGCAACCCGACGATATCGGGGCCTTCACAGTCTCACACCTGCGTCTCTTCCACGGAGGCCCGCTCAACGGAACGAGAGTTTCGGGCCACCTGCGCCGACTCATCCGTATCCTCAACCGGGGGGGCTTGCCATTCGTCATACTCCGAGAACAACGGGTGAGGAAGGGCAGCGATGTGTACACGGTCTTCCATTACGCCAAGAAAACGCCGGGGAAGAGGATGAGTCCCTGGGAACTACAGGAGCCATCTAGTATCCCGCGCCTGGGTGCCCGGTAAGCATGTGTCGCAACGTCGTTATCCACAACCGCGATGGTTCGGAAACTATCTGCAACCGTCAAGGTGAACTACAGCAGGCGATGCCCCGGGAGCTCTGGTTCCTCCCAGGCCATGGGGATCCCGGCATCGAGTACGACGGTTACGACCCCGGCGGTTGCCTCTGTCCCGTAGATGTTGAGCGTACTGCCCGGGAGAATGGATATCGGTTCTCCCGCGTTGCCCCTGATGGGGTAGCGGATCCATTTGATGACCACTATTATCCATCTCCCGCGCGCACGCGGGCACCCTCCCTATAGTGGCCTATTGTTTTTCGGTATCGTATCGATAGCCCTATAGATGCGATTTAAGGGAGGCGGACCACCTGAAGGAGAAGAACTCGGGGAGAGGTGCGATCGTCGATTATACGCAATCTGTGAGGGTGTGTTTTGCCTCCCCGCCCTATCCCTCGTTGACATACTCCCCGCACAAAGGGCACCACCACCCTACAGGGATCCATGACCGCCGGCCGGCCACCTGTCGACGGACATGGGCGCGGTACATCCGGGAGGCGCACCGGGTGCAATGGGGTTCTTCCTGATGCATGGTATACCAGAATCGATCTGCAAGACTTATATCTCTTACTTCCCTTTTCTGAGGTGTTCAGGGCCGTATGGCCAATGAAATAGGAAAAGAACTGAACAAAACTGAAAACGCCGAGGGGGAGATTTGAACTCCCGAGGTGCCAGGCACCAGTGGCTTTCGAGGCCACCGCCTTCCCGGACTAGACTACCTCGGCATAAAACCAGCCTACAGTATTTAGGTTCTCCGGCTATAAT
>Ga0208041_1002105_pt1 | contig 11153 bp, 11 predicted proteins | sample AD_SCU002_MetaG_FD_184453 | JGI IMG/M metagenome (GOLD analysis project Ga0208041, IMG submission 184453) | Active sludge microbial communities of municipal wastewater-treating anaerobic digesters from China - AD_SCU002_MetaG (SPAdes) (version 2) | ecosystem: Engineered > Bioreactor > Anaerobic...
GGGATCGCGCCCGCGGAGATTGCCCGTGCCACCGGGATCAACCGGGGAACGGTCCATTACCATCTCTCCTGTCTCCGGGATGCCGGCCTGGTCGGTATCCTGCGCCGAAAAGGCAGGGGAGGCTACTTCCGAAACGGCGACTGTAATCCAACTGAGAAGGCTATGTACCTGCACCTCAATAACGATATCCGCCGACAGATCCTCGCCCTGCTCCTCGAAAAACCCGGCATCACGCAGTCGGAGATAGCCGATATTATGGGCATCGCGCGCTCCACGGCTGCCTGGCACCTGCAGAAGCTCGCCGCAGACGAACTCGTCGAATCGGATCGCGACGGTCGGACAGTGCATTACGCACTCACCTGCGAGGCTCTAGCCTTCTCGGGGGCTCTGAGCAGCTGGGGGACACTCTTCCTTCCCGGGGATAAAACGAGCGCTGGAAACTGCGCTGACTCTCTCCCTCAGTAGATACCGGGGTGGATACTCTCGTTCGCAGGGGAATGAGCGCGATCGACCGGTTCGCAGGAAAACTCGTTTCGGGGAAGCATCATTTTAGTAAACACCACGCAGGGCGAGACGGACCGGTACTCGATCGATGTTCCCGCAGGCAAAACCGAACTCATCGCCGACCTGAACTGGGGCGACTCATCCGACTCGCTCCGGCTGATGGTTCATGTGCCGGATGCCGTGCTCGGGCTGTAATTTGCGCATAAAGGACTCCGGCGGCCTGCACCCCGGGATATGGCGGTTCGAGGCCTACGGGAACAGAGTAGCCGGCACCCTGGACTACACGCTTATCCGGCGATAAAAGAGCGAAACATTGAACATCTCTTCCATCGGACCAACCACCATGGCGCGGTGGAGCCGGATACTTCTCGTCCTCATCATCGTCATGATCCTCGCACTCCCGGGCACGGCAACCGCCCGCTACGTGGTCGAGCCGGTGGCGGAGGAATATGCCGGCGATTGGCACGATCTCGAAGAGATCACGTTCCGGGATCTCCCGCTCCGGGTGATGCTCCTCCACCTTCTGTTCACAATCCTGCCCGGACTCCCCTATATAGGGGAACTCTTCTACGCGCTCAGCCTTCTTGTGCCTCTCGGTTTCCGGCAGGTGATGCGCCATAATATCCTCGACGATGACCTCAGACGCGATCTCTACCGGCAGATCACCGCTAACCCAGGTATCGGAACCACGGAGCTCGGGGAGCTGACGGGTGCATCACGAGGGAGGCTCCGCTACCACCTCGATATGCTCATCAGGGAGGGCAAGGTGGCCGCCGTGAGCTACCGAAATCGTGCCAGGCACTTCGCAGGAAACCAGCGGTATACCGCTCTCGAAGAACGCATCTTTGCCAGCCTCCGGGATGAAACGCCGGCGGTGATACTCACACACCTCCACAGGTCACCCGGGGCAACCCAGAACGAGATCAAAGATCAACTCGGGCTTGCTGCTCCGACGATCTCCCAGCATATGCAACAGTTCGAGGCAGAGGGGATCGTCGTCAGAGATCAGGAGGGGAGATCCTTCCGCTACAGGCTCACCGGAGATGCCCGGGAGATCCTCAACGAGCACCAGAAATTCCCCACCCTGAAGAGCGCATCGCTGCGTAAGTGGCGTTCTGTCTCATAATGTCCAGCTCCTCCCGTGAGAACCCTGTCTTATACTGGCCGAAGATACACCAGATCCTCCTGGCGGTCCCCCGGCGCTCCTTGCTGCACAGAAGCCTGCTGCCCCGAATCGACACCCGGGATAACATACGACCCGGTTGCGTTGGAGATGTTCCTAATGGGAAGCACCTCGATGGCCGATGTTCCGGGGTGTTGCGGCGGCGGGCCTGCGGCGAGCCCTCCAGCCGTCGCCCCGAGACCGGAAGGAGCAACGAGATGACGAAGATCACGAGGGTGAAGATCAATGCGTTGCCGCTCTCCCGGACGGCCGTCGAGAATGCCAGGGCAACGGCAAACCAGGCAAACAGGAAGAGGAACGGGGCCCCGCTCACTTCAGCAGATCCGCAAGTTGCCGCATCTCCCGGATGTGGTACTGCCCTTCCGCCGTCGGGGTGCCGGCATGACAGAAGACGAACTCCGACCCGAAGAGCGGCAGGACGGCCCGGGCGTAGCGGAACCCGGCACCCATGATGCTCGTGCAGATGGGTTTCTGAGCCTGGTGGGTGAACGTGACGAGCGTCAGGAGGTCGTCTGCAGTGCGGGGCTTCACGACGATCTTCGGTATGTCGCCGTATGACCTGAGCAGGGCCTCGATCCTGCCGAGTTCCGGGGGGGTGGGCATCTCGTTCGTGTGGAGGGATGCAACGATCTGGACACCCTGGCTCTTGATGAACGGCGCGTGGTCCCGGTAACGGGCCTCCACGTCCACGTAGTCGACGTAGCGCGTTACCGGCCCGACGACCCGCATCCAGAGGTCCGCATCCCCGACAAACCTTCCCCCCTCCTCCCGGCTCCTGAGCGTGGCGATCAGGGGAATGGCGGTCTTCTCCCGGATCGCACGGACCTGATCCGGGAGGTCGCCCTCCATCCGGTCGAGCCTGACCTCGATGAACGTCGGGTTGTACTCCAGCACCTGGTCGATGGCGCCGGGCTCCTCCACAGAGACGACGATCTTCATACTTATCCGGGGTATGACCGCTCATCGCTTAAAGGTCTGCCCACTGTACCGTAGCGCTCCAGCATCGCGGCGAAGACCTCGTCAAAGACCGCCGGCAACCGTTCCCGGAACCCCCGCACGCCGACCTCGGTGATGCCGCCGCCGGTCGCAACCTCCCCTACCAGGTCCCCCGGCGCCCTGCCGGTCTCCCGGAGGTATGCACCCGTGGCCGCGACCATCTCCGTCGCGAGCAGAAGAGCCCGGTCGGGCGGAATCCCGCTCGCCCGAACCGCCGCGCCCGCCAGCTCCTCGATGAGGGAAGCCAGCAGTCCCGGCCCGCAGCTCGAGAGCAGCGTCGCCGCCGGAAGATCGGCCTCACTGACGGCCACCACGCCTCCGATGGATGAGAAGAGCCTCTCCACCCGGAGAGCGTTGTCCATCCCGACCTGCCGCCCGTGACAGACCAGCGTCGTCCCCTCTCCGACCGCGGAGGTGATCGTGGGCACGACCCGGGTGACCGGGCCCGTATACGCATCCTCGATCGCCGCAAGGCTGATGCCGGCGGCAAGCGAGACGATATGCTCGTCGCCGGCCAACGCCGGGGCGATCTCGCAGAGGACGCCGCCCACCTCCTGCGGCCTGACGGCGATGATGACCGTCCGGCACCGCCGGGCAATGTCCGCGTTCGTTGCGGCGATGCCGACCCCGGGCCACGCTGCGGCGCAGGCATCAAGGCTCCGCCGGCTCCGGGACGCGACCACGATCTCGCCGGGAGAGAGCGCCCCGGACGTGATAAACCCCTTCACCAGCATGCCGCCCATGTGGCCGTAACCGATAATCCCTGTGCTGTTCATCCTTTCCCTTCACATCGGCCTCTCGCGCAAAAAGAATACTCATCCTCACCGGGGTGGAGTATATAGGCCGGCACGGCGAACGGTACCCGACAATGCCGCACGATCACCCTCAGGGGACCGGCCCGGTTAAGCCCCCGGAGCTGCTTGCCCCCGCCGGATCGCCGGAAGCCCTGGCTGCCGCGGTCGCCGCCGGCGCGGATGCCGTCTACCTTGCCGGGAGGCGTTTCGGGGCCCGGCACTACGCGGCGAACTTCTCCGACGAAGAGCTCCGGTCCGCCATCGATTACGCACACCTCCATGACGTGCGAGTTTTCGTCACCGTAAACACCCTCGTCCGGGATGCCGAACTCTCCGACGTGGCCCGGTACCTCCTCTGGCTCTACGAGGCCGGAGCCGACGCCGTCCTGGTGCAGGATGCCGGGGTGGCGTCGCTTGCCCGGGAGATCGTCCCGGACCTTCCTCTCCACGCCTCCACCCAGATGACGGTCCACAACCGCGAGGGCGTGGCCCGGGCCGCGCGGGAGGGGTTCTCCCGCGTGGTGCTGGCGCGGGAGGTCACGCTCGCCGAGATCGAGGATATCGCAGAGGTGCAGGGGATCGGGATCGAGGTCTTCGCCCACGGTGCTCTCTGCTACTGCTACTCGGGGCAGTGCCTCCTCTCCTCGGTCATCGGAGGGCGGAGCGGGAACCGGGGGATGTGCGCCCAGCCGTGCAGAAAACCCTACCGGCTCGTGACCGCCGATAAGGACGATTACGGTCGCCCGAAGTCCCTCCGGGCGGTGCCTGCAGAGGATCGCTACCTGCTCTCGACCCGGGACCTCGCGGTATACCCGCACCTCGATCGCATCGCACGTGCATCGGTGGCGTCGCTCAAGATAGAGGGGAGGATGCGCTCCCCGGAGTACGTCGCCACGGTGGTGGATATCTACCGGCGCGCCCTCGACACGATCGCCGCCGGGGCTCCCTGGTCACCCTCGCGGGAGGATATGCGGGACCTCGCCCTCGCGTTCAACCGGGAGTTCACGGAGGGCTACATACTCGGCGCTCCCGATATCATGGCCCGCGACCGGCCCGGGAACCGGGGCGTCCTCCTTGGCACGGTCAGCGGCTACGACCCGCGGAGGCGGGAGGCGAGCGTGCGCCTCGCCGGCGATACCTCGCCCCGCTCTGGCGACGGGCTCGCCTTCTCTTCCGACGACCCCGACCGCGGCGTGGGGGCGATCGTCCGCGGCACCCCCGCCGTGAAGAACGGCATGGTCCGCATCGGTGTCGGCGCCCCCGTCGGGGCGGGTGCCCGTGTCTTCCTGACGAAGAGCGCCGACCTCGAGGAGCGGGCAAAGCGGATCATGGCAAACCCCCTGCCGCAGATTCCCATCGATATCCTGGTCACCTGGGAGGGCGGCACGCCCTCTCTGGAGGCGACGGTTCCCGTGTGCGGCGGCGAACCGCTCCGGGTGCTCTACCGTGCCGATATCGCGATGGAGCCTGCACGGAGCCGGCCGCTTACCGGGGAGCAGATCGCAGAACACCTCGGGAAGACCGGGGGGACGCCGTTTACCGTCCGGAAGATGGACCTCCGGTACCCCGGGGGACTCTTTACACCGATAGGGGAGTTGAACCGCATCCGGCGAACATTCTTAGAGAGAGTCGGGGAGGCCGTGCTCGCCGCACGGCGCCCGGGGCCGGATGCGGTGCATGCAGCCCGGGAGCGGGTCGAGGCAGCGATCGAAGGGATGACACGCACGGCAGGATCGCGCCGCACACCCCGGACCCCATCGGTCTCGGTCTACGTCGATACCCTCGAGGCTGCAGCGGCCGCCGCACGGGAGGGCGCCCGCACGATCTACATCGAACCTTCCGGACCCGTGGGCCTCCGCTTCCTCGAAGAGGCGGCCACCGCCTGCCGGGAGGGGGGCGCCGATCTGGTCTGGAAGTGGCCGACGGTCACCCGGCGCGGGTTCCTCGATGCGGCGGCCCCTCTCCTCCCGTCGCTCTACGATGCGGGCATCCACGGGGTTATGGTGAGCGGGATGGGGGCCGCGGATGCGGTCCGGAACGCCGAACCCCGGATGCGCCTCTACGGCGCCGCCGGGCTGAACGTCTGGAACCACCGCACTGCCGGTTCCCTGTCGGCGCTCTTCCTGCGGTGCACGGTCTCCCCCGAACTCCCGGCCGCCGATGCTGCAGAACTCGCGGGGTCGGTCGGGAACACCCCGGAACTCGAGGTGATCGTGCAGGGCACCATCGAGGCGATGGTGACCGAGGACCGGCTGGTCGCAGCGGTCGCCGGCAAAGAACCCGACGACCGTTTCCTGGGGCTCGAGGACCAGCGCAGGCGCATCTTCCCCCTCAGGCACGACGGCGAGGGGCGGACCTATATCGCGAACGCCGCCGAGATCTGCCTGATCGATCGCCTTCCCGGGGTGGCCGGGATGGGCATCGATACCGTCGCCATCGATGCGCGGGGGCGGGGAGCCTGTTATGCCGGGGATATGGTCCGGCTCTACCGGGAGGGGATCGATGCCGTGAACAGGGGCGACACCGGAATCCTCCCCGCGCTCAAAGATGAGGTGAGACGGCGGGCGCTCGGCGGCATCACCGGCGGGCACTTCGTCCGGGGGCTCGCGGAGTGAATCTCCGGGGCCGCCCGCCGATTCTCCCTCTGCCCCGGCACCAGAGTAAATATCAGGAGGAGCAACCTATTGGCAGATGTGATGGATATGGTATCACCCTTCATTCTTGTCAACCTCAAGACCTACCAGGAAGGTATGGGCAGCAACGCCCACCGGATCGCCGCTGCGGCCGAGGCCGTGGCAAGGGAGAGCGGGGTCGCCATCGGCATTGCGCCGGTCTTCACCGAGATTCGCCCGCTGAGCCAGCATTATGCGATACCGGTTTACGCCCAGCATATCGATGCAGTCACCCCCGGCGCCCACACCGGTCACATACTCCCTGAAGCGGTCAGGGCCGCGGGCGCACGCGGCACCCTGATCAACCACTCCGAGCGCCGCCTGACTCTCGCCGATATCGACGCCTGCGTCGAGAACGCCCGGAGGCTCCACCTGGAATCGGTCGTCTGCACGAACAACGACGCGACCAGCGCCGCAGCCGCGGCCCTCCGGCCCGACTACGTGGCGATCGAACCCCCGGAGCTGATCGGGAGCGGGATCTCGGTCTCGAAGGCCGACCCGGGGATCATCGAGCGATCCGTCAGCGCTGTCAGGGCGGTGAACCCGGATGTGAAAGTCCTGACCGGGGCGGGCATCCAGTCGGGCGAATGCGTGAAGATTGCCGTCGACCTCGGGACCTGCGGCGTCCTCCTCGCGTCGAGCGTGGTCAAGGCTGCCGACCCCGAAGCGGTCTTCAGGGACCTGATCTCCCTGCTCTGATGCCCTACGTGATCAGCGATATCAGGTCGTGCTTGGTGATGACACCCTGCACCTTCCCCTGCTCGACCACGATGACCGCGTGGTTGTGGTGCAGGAGATGGACGATCGTATCGATGGGCGCCGTCGGGGGAACGGTCGGGAAACCCGGCTCCATGTAGTCCTGCACCAGCTTCCGGTGCGTCTGGTGGAGCCCTCCCTCCTCCATGGCGCTCATGATGGCCGATTCGGATATGCATCCTACCGGCACCCCACCCTCGAGCACCGGCAGCTGGGAGATGCCGTTCTGGCCCATGATCTCGACGGCACGGTTGACAGGGTCGTCAGGGGTGACAGAGAGCACGGGTGCGGTCATGACGGTGGCCGCCGTGACCGTCGAGTGCTCCGCCGCCTGCAGGACATCCACGATCTTTGCAAGCGTGCTCACCCTCGGGTCGACGCTGCCCGCCTCGATCCGCGCGACCATGGATTGGCTGATCCCCGCCATTCGGGCTACGTCTGCCTGTTTTAAGCCCATACGAAGCCTTTTTTCCCGCAGTTCAGCCGGGGTGGGTATCTCCATATTATTACTATAGGTAATTTTTTCACTTATACGTTTGCCCGCCGGTGCGGTCATCGGCGGTATCGCGATCCGTCGCCCCTTCCCGGGCAGGTTGATATAGGGCAGGGTTCCACTGGATGGTATGGCCGTAAACAGGGAGCAACAGCAGAAGGTCCTCACGAAGGTCCGCGAGATCCTCTCGACCTATTACACCCGCGATGCCGTCAAGATCGAGCTGGAGTCTCGTGGGTTCACTATCAGGGCAGAGCACGGAGATGTCGTATCCCTGGAGAACACGCCCGCCGAGATCTTCGTCCAGCTCTTCGTGAATGACCGGGGCGACATCGTCGATACGCACGTCGTGACGTTTGAGGAGATCGAGCTCAGGCCGCCGGCTAAAGAATAAACTGCGCTCTACCGAGAAGAGTTGCAAGGAGTGGGAGGAGTAAGCCTCCTTCTGTTCTGTGCGGCATTCAGCTACGCGCCATACCTGGGCGGATACCAGACGATCCGTCTGCCCTATTCTGGCTTGCACCCGCAGGGGTTCACCGTTTCATCGTATCCCGCCGCTACGTTCAACGAGTCGCGCGGAAACCCGCGCAAAGCTCGCCCGGAGGGCTCGATCGTTTCATCACTGACGGCGGACCGTGTCGTTTCTGTGTCATTGCCGTGACTCTCGCCACCCGCACTTGCATGCGGCTGCGTGTCTGGCCGGTGGGAGGACTTTCCTCAGCAGCACAGAGCATGTGCCACCGTCGGCCGCACTCTCCCTCTCCTATATACTATGGTGCGGAGCAAATATATATCAGTACGGTGATCCGCCTCCATCGTCTTGCACTGCGGATCCCCTCAAAAGTCGCCGGATCGGCCGCGCATACCCCCGGGCATGAGATAGGTTTATATAATCAACCTCTGTTCTTACCACCGGCGTTATCACCATGGGGGGAAGTGAGGCATCTACACAGCTGGAGCTTGCGGCAATTTTCGCGGCGTTCGTTGCCGTTACGACGCTCTTCTCGTTCGTCTCTATCGGGGCGAATGCTCTCGGGGGTAAAATCCCGGAGGGTGCGGGTGTATACCCGGTCCTGGCCGCCGGCGAACCGCGTCTTGCCCCGGTCGGGGATATCATCGGTTACCCGTCAGACCCGGGGCTCTCCGGCGACCGGATCGACGCCCTGACCTTCATCATCGCCAATACCGGGAGAGAGGGGGCGGTCGACCTCTCGCGGGCCACCGTGACGGTCATGGCGGGGAATTACCTTGAGGTTCTCACGCGATCGGAGGATCTCCACCCGGAACCGGGCGCGTGGACGACGTCGCTGCCCCGGGACAGCGACGGCAACGTGCTCCTCCGGGCAGGCGAGGAGTGTGCGATCCGTATCTCCCTTGGCCACCTCATCCCCGCCGGGGAGACCGTGACCGTCAGGGTGCGCCTTCCCGGTGACCGGCCCTGCCTGATCGCCGGGCAGGCCGGCCACCCGGAAGACTAAAAGTATTCAACATCATACGCCCCATTCTGATGGAAATGCTGACCCCCGAAGAAGGCAGAACGGTAGTTCGTCTGGCACGGAGCGCCATCGAAAAGACCCTCAGCGGCGAGCGGGCAGTACTGCCCGATCTCCCGGCGGTCTTTCGCGAGAAGCGCGGCGTCTTCGTCACGATCAAGCGGCAGGGACATCTCCGCGGGTGCATCGGCCTCCCGTACCCGATCAAACCCCTCGGCGAGGCTGTCGTCGAGGCGGCCATATCGGCTGCTCTCGAGGACCCCCGGTTCCCGCCGGTATCGCGGTCGGAGGTTGCCGGTATCGATCTCGAGGTGACGGTGCTCACAGAACCCCGGCCGCTCGACTGCCCCCCGGATGAACGTCCCGGTTGCGTCGAGGTCGGGAGACACGGCCTGATCGTCAGCGGTCACGGGACAGGAGGCCTCCTCCTCCCCCAGGTTCCGGCCGAGTACGGCTGGACCAGCCGGGAGTTCCTCGACCAGACCTGCATCAAGGCCGGCCTTCCGCCCGGATGCTGGAAGCGCGGCAGCGTCGCCGTGCTGACATTCGAGGGGCAGATATTCGATGAAAAGGCGGTTTAATCTGAATGACAATCACGTTTGAGGTCATCCACAAGGATATAGCGGGAAGGGTCGGGAAACTCAGGGTAAACGATAAAACGGTCCGGACGCCGGCGCTCCTTCCGGTCGTCAACCCGCACCTCCCCCTGGTGACCCCCCGCGAGATGCAGGAGATGGGCGTCGAGGCCCTGATCACGAACGCCTACATCTTCCGGCGGAGCACGGAGTTTTGCGATCGGGCGCTTGCGAAAGGGCTTCACGCGGTCCTCGACTTCGACGGCGCCGTCATGACCGACTCAGGCTCGTTTCAGCTCTCGGTCTACGGCGAGGTCGAGGTGAGCAACCGGGAGACGCTTGAGTTCCAGCAGGCGATAGGAAGCGATATCATCGTCCCCCTGGATATCCCCACCCCGCCGGATGCAAACCGGGAGAGGGCCGAACAGGAACTCGCGGTCACGATGGACCGGATCCGGGAGGCACAGGCCCTCTTCCCCGACGCAAACCTCGCGGGGCCGGTGCAGGGCGGGATCTTCACCGATCTCCGCGAGGAGGCCGGGCGTGCCGTCCGGGACCTCGGCGTGGCTTTCGCTCCGATCGGGGCCGTGGTGCCGCTGATGGAGAACTACCGCTACCAGGACCTGGTGAGGGTCGTCCTCGCGGCCAAACGCGGCCTCTCCCCGGCGACCGCGATCCACCTCTTCGGTGCAGGCCACCCGTCGATGTTCGCCCTTGCCGTCGCGATGGGCTGCGACCTCTTCGATTCGGCAGCATACGCTCTCTTTGCCCGGGAGGGGCGCTACATCACACCGTACGGGAGCCTCAAGATCGACGAACTTGCGGAACTCCCCTGCCCCTGTAAGGTCTGCCGCTCAATGACCGCCAACGAACTCCGGCAGGCAGAAGACCGGGAGCGGTTGCTTGCCCTCCACAACCTCCACGTCACCCTCGCGGAGATCGCCCGCATCCGGCAGGCGATCCAGGACGGGACCCTCTGGGAGCTCGTCGACGAGCGGTGCCGGAGCCACCCGCGCCTGCTTGCCGGCTACCGGGAACTCCTCGCCCACGCGGCCGAACTCGAACGCGACGACCCCGTCTCCAAGCGCCGGTTCTTCTACCGGGGCTCGGAGACCTGCCGGAGGACGGAGGTGCTCCGGTTCCACGAGGTCGTCCCCCGCATTCCCCTCGGCGAGCGGGTGCTGGTGACGTTTGACGGGCGCGAGGTCCCCGGATTCGATACGGTGCTGAACTTCAAGCCCCCTTTCGGGCCGTATCCCGTGGAACTCGCGGAGACGTTCCCGATAGGCCAGAGCGAGGTCCCGGATTGGGACGACGATATGGTCCGGTCGGGATGCGCCGGTATCCGGGCCCTGGTGGAGGCGCACCCGGAGAAGAGGTTTGCCATCCGGTGCGCTGATGCGTGGGTAAGGATCGTCCTCGAAGAGGTCCCCGGTGCGGAGGTGTACCGTGAGCAGGTATGAGGCGCAGAAGCGCGACGGCCTGGCACGGATCGGGATCTATGAAGAGGGAGGGACGACCGTCTCCCTCCCCGCCGCCCTCGATACGGGTGCCCTCTTCCCGTCGCTCCGCGAACGTGCCTTCTCAAACGTCCCGCTCTCCGCCGACCCGGCGTTCGTCCGCGACTACTTCAGCCCCGGCGAGGGGCAGCCGGTCGCCGTCCACCCGATCGCCCCGCCGGCGGTAA
>Ga0208041_1002106_pt1 | contig 11150 bp, 10 predicted proteins | sample AD_SCU002_MetaG_FD_184453 | JGI IMG/M metagenome (GOLD analysis project Ga0208041, IMG submission 184453) | Active sludge microbial communities of municipal wastewater-treating anaerobic digesters from China - AD_SCU002_MetaG (SPAdes) (version 2) | ecosystem: Engineered > Bioreactor > Anaerobic...
GTATACTACCTCTCAATAGGTCACCGCTGATTCCATCTGGCCGGCATCAGGCCACGAACCTGAACTATCTCTCCCCAATTTAGGATTCCAAAGAATAAAAACACGCCTGGCATGAGGAGGATGAGGAGACCTCTGATGAACAGGTCGATGTATAATCCGAGATGAATATTCAACCCAATGGCCACGATTACCGCCGCCACGAAGATAACACCGGCGATGCCCCTCCAATCGTGCGGTACATAGTAGAGTTTCTGGCTGCAATACATATACGCGCTAAAGATGCATGCATACCCAAGCAAGGTTGCAATGCCGGCTCCGACATAGCCAACTTGTGGTATCAGCAGCCAGTTAAAGAAGATATTCAGGATAGCCCCCCCGGCGTTGATCCAGACGAACAGGTGAGTCTTCTTTGCAATCCCTATCCCGGGGGCGAAGATGTACATCTGTGAGAGCAGGATTGCCGGCACCAGGAAGACGACGACCTGGCTGGCGGCATAGTATGCCGGCGTCGTGAGCACCCAGAGGGCTACGTCGGCAAAGAGTGAGAGTCCCAGGAATATCACGATCACGATCGCCAGGAAGGATCTGAATATCGTCGCAAGTTGCTGAGGAGTCTCCGGCTCCTGATAATGCCTGTATACGAGCGGTGTCAGGGCCATCTGGAAGCCGACCAGAACAAGGGTTGATACACTTGCCAGGCGGTAGCCGATGCCGTAAAGACCCACTTCTTCGAGTGAGAGGTAGTAGTTGATCATCAATCGATCGATGTACATGCTCACAAAAACTGCAATGCTTGAGGGCACGAGCGGCATCGAGAAAGCAAGCATCGCCTTGAGTTTTGTGAAGTCAAAGCGGAGTTGAAATGTTTTTTTGAGGTGATAGAATCCGAGAAGAGTGCCGGCCACTGTCCCGATGATCATGCCGGCAAGAAAGCCGTAGATGCCGAACTGAAACACATAGGCAAGCAGTACCGACGCGCCGGCTGTCGTTAGGGAGTGGGTTATGCTGACTGTGGAATAGGCTTTGCTGCGGAGCTCCCACCGGAGCTGATTCTTCAACAGGTAAAAGAGCCCATTCACCCAGATGAAGACCACTCCAAGGCGAAAGACATCATCAAACCCCGGCGCTCCGATTACGATGCGGGAGAGTTCCGGCGCAAAGGCGAGGGCCGCGATCAGGAATACCGTAAACGTGATGATAGTGAACCAGAGGGCAGTTGAGGCTAAGACTTTCTTCCCATCGTCCGTCTTCTCATCGTGATAGAAGCGCGCGATGGCCTGGGAGATCTCCAGCGCCACGGTGAGCGCGATCAGTGAACCGAAGACCGTGATCATGTCGAGGGCGCCGTAGTCGGTGGGGGTGAGGACACGGGTGTAAAGGGGAATTAAGAAGAACGAGATGCCGTAGCTTAAGATAGATGGAATGGTGTAGATTGCACTGTCACGGAAGAATCTGCGGATCATTTCGGATGATTTCCTTCGATTTTACCAGATTTTTTTATAATATTTTGCGAGATAATATTTATTTGCGAATATTATATGCATATTCCCTGAACCGCTGTTCGAGTTCCGGTTTATCTGAGAGGCAGAGAGATTCTATGCTATACTGTTCGATCATATTACGGATAATTTCTTTGCTTTGGGATTCCGGCATCCCGCCTCCCTGAACGTAGCGGATCTGGTTGGGATCGAACGTAAACTCTTCCGGAGCGGCCCCCTCAATGACTTGCAAATAGCGCTTTGCTACCTGTTCTGGGGTCCATTTTGTTCTGACAAATTTCTGCGCTTTTGTCCCCAGATCTAGCCTATATTCTTCATCCACAATCAGTCGTTCGATTGCAGTTGAAAGCTCATCCGGATGGCAAAATATGCTTGGTGGAATATCTTTTTGAGCATATTCGTTTTCAATAAATTTAGAATAATACCCCCCGACTACAGCAGGTTTTCCAAACCACGCAGCTTCTGTGGCAAAGGTGGCCATCGGTGTGTCTGAATAGACTTGATCTACGACAAAATCACAGTCTTGTAATTCCTTAATCACTTCACTATGAGGTTTTCCGGTAATCTCAACAAAATCAATACTGTGTCCTTTCTGTATTAATTCAGAGATCGCTGCTCTAATCAAGTTTGAGCCCTTAGCAGTTGGATCTGATGGGGAATGTAGAATTACTACGCTTTTTTTTGTCTTTATTTCCGTTTGTGGTGACTCTTTATGCGTCGGTGCACTCAATGGTAGACCGATAGATAAGCCCTTTATACATTTCTTTACATGAAAGTGAGCCGAAGCTGGATGGGCAATGATGGAACTCGCATACTTTTCTTTAGCAACGATGCTACTTTTTATCTTTTGAGCTCTTGTTTTGCACATGATTGGAGTAATGTCTTTCAGGAATCCATCGATATATGGTGGACGATCATCAGATCCTAGATAGATAAATATTATTTGTTTATTTAATAGTTTCATTATGGGGAGATCGAAATTGTTAAAGAATGAGTTTCCAAATACAAAAATGAATACATTATAATGATGCAAAGCCCTGACAAAAATAGCGACCTTCACAATATTAACTAACAGAAAGAACGGGGCCTTTAGGATTTTTGAATTATAATTCCTCACATGTTTAAGACTCCATCTGCACATCTTGACTAAAATATTTGGCTCATCATCTCCGCCATATTGAAAAGGATGAGAAGAGAGATTGATGAAGGTACACTCAATGCCGATTGAGTGAAATCCTCTTTTTAAATTCCCGCAATAACCCGCGATCTCCGTTAGCCCTATGAACACTTTATATGTCATGGAAAATCTCAACAAGAATCTGCCATCTCTTGATAATCATCGACAAGGAGTAGGCCTCCGCGGCAATTTACGATCATAATACTTTTATCGAAGGGACGTTCGACACACTGACCATATTCTACCCCTAGATACGTTATCCTGGTATCGAACACTTGGCATCGCCAAATTTTATACCATTTTCCATTAATCTTACCGTAGGCTCCAGGATAGGGTCTTGTCTGTGCCCTTACAAAATTATAGATCGTATAGACATCCATTTCTTCCCAGTTAATCTTTCCATCTTCTGGCGTTCTTTTTGGATAGTATGAAGGATGTCCAATCTGCTTTGTCAAGCTAATTGTTCCTTGAATAAGTTTTGGTAAACTTCTCATTAACATTTTACGGGTAACAAGGTAGTTCTTATAATATAGTGTCTCGATAGTATCGAACTCATTAATATCGAATATTTCTGTATCAAAGATATCTCCATCATCTACCCCTGCACGAATAATGAATAGGTGCATTATAAACCGTTCTTTACCTTCAATCAGCGACCAGTTTAACGGTGATCTTCCTCTACCCTTTGGCAGATAATCAGAACTCCCGTGACCGCCTATTGCACCAATTTTCAACGTGTTTAATACGCTCTCTGGAAAGAGTCTCTGCCATCCCCCTTGGATCAACAGATCAAACTTATTGCTGCTAAAAAACTCCGCGTCTTCAACTGAATTCAACGAATATTCTTTTGGATAGTACACAGGAATGTTATATTTTTCTGCCAACGGATGAAAATCTTTATATCCTGATACATTATACTGCTTCCCTTGTTCGGGTGTTAGGATCACAAAGTAAGAAAATTTCACGCCACATTCGATGAGATCTTGAATAAGATAATATCCCACTTCACAACAACCGCACATCACAATTTTAACGTCATCGAACATTTAATCTTCCTGCCTTCTCAAGCATGGTGTCATATCGCTCATGGTTTTTCCTACATCGGCCATCGATACATCGACTGATCCTCTCTCGTGGGGACATTGCCTCTGGCACCCACCACTCGGGATGAAGCAATACCTGTAATTTCTCACAATCTGCTTTAACTAAAACATCTTCTAATCGGTGATATCTCCAGTAACCATTTGAATCTGAGCAGTAATCATAATGATCTTTAAGGTATTTTGAGTAAGCATTAATCATGCCACAGTAACTTTCATCTGTATAGCGTGCGAGAACCTCATTGGAGGGATCATGAAAAGAAAAAACCCTTATAGATTTTCCAAATATTTCTTCCAGAATCTTTTTTTCAATGGATAAATATTCTATTATCATGTCATGGTCGAGCCCTTGACGTTCATAAAATCCAAAATCAAAATGAAGTCCTATCTCGTGCCCAAGGTTCCTTATCCGGTTAATCAGAGTGTATACTTCCTCCTCGAAGATGTTATAATTCGGGCAATGCATCCAGAGGAAAAACGTTGAATGTATATTCGTCTCTGATTCGATTTGAGCTAATCGATGTGCTCGATGAACAGATACGTCTACATCATGGCGCAACAATATGTTTTTTCCATGATTCTTATACTCCGTATAGAATATAGCATTATAATTGCAGCTAATTAAATCTAAGATCCTTTTATAATTCAACTCAGTAAAGTCCTCAAAATGATAATTGCCGCTCATTACTCACCTCTCATACATCACTTGCTTCCGGACTGCCTTCACACGGTAACCTGTAGATGATCTAACTTGTCTGTGATCTTGAATATAGCACACCATCTCAATTAACAAGGTTCAACAATCAACTTTATAGTTGATTCAGCACGATCCGCTACCGCGATGGCTGCTTCCCGGGTTTGACCCTTCGTCACAACGAACCCGGTTCGTTGAAGTGAGTTTTCAAAATCTCCCACCAAGTCACCGATGTTTTTGGTCAGCCCAATGTCGAGAACGCCTTCGAGGCACGCTACCGCCTCCAAGTTGTGTACTTCCCTGAGGATGCCCCTGGGCGGGGTAAAGAAGCGGTAAACCGCACCATTTCCTGTCAGTTCTGGTATCGTTATCGGCATGCCGGTGAGAATCCGTGCGGTCTGTGCGGGCGCATTGAAACCGGATACCGCTTCAATGATCGTGTGGAAGATGTGGCCGCCGCCGCCCCTGGCCCCCAGTTCGACCAGTTTAGGTCCATTGTTGGTTACAATAACTTCCGTATGCGCCATACCCGTCCGAACGCCAATCGCCTGTACTGCCGCCGTGACAAGGTGTCTCACCTGCGTCAGAATCTCTTCGGGGAAGGTAGCTGGGTAGTTCAGGCTTGTGGCGACCCGTGTCCGGAGGTCTGGTTTAACCTTGTCGCTCATCGCCAGAATGGTGACCTCCCCGTCGCTTGAGAAAGATTCTATCGTCATCTCAGTGCCATCCATGAATTCTTCTACGATGAAACGGTCATTTCTCACATATGGCCGTGCAAACTGGTACGCCCACGCAATATCATCTGGAGATCTGAGCACCGAGACCCCACGTCCGCCACCACCGCTTTCAGTAGGCTTAACGACACAGGGGAATCCGATCTGTTCTGTCGCCTCTGTCAATTCTTCGAGGGTCTCAAATACCCTGTATTTAGGTTGTGCAAGCCCTTGCCTGAACCAGACCTCACGCATGCGCCCCTTGTCGTTCGCGGCGTCAACGGTTGCCATGGGGAGACCAACCAGGCCTAGTTCTTCCGCTACGTAGGAGGCAGTTCGAGTGCCGAAGTCGTTGATCGCCATAATCCCGTCAACGTGGGTATTGCGTGCAACGGCGCAGACCCCCTCGCGATTCGTAATATCGACCGGGTAAAACGCATCTGCCAGTGCTCCGCAGGGGGCTCGTGGATCGCGGTCGACGCAAACTGTGGTGAAACCGGCATCCGCGAGTTTGCGAAAGACTGGCTTTGAGTACTGGCCCCCGCTCAGAACCATGATCTTCTTCATCACTTCTGCTCCAGGTACTTCTTCAGACAGACCGTATCGTAAGTGTTCCATTTTCGTCGGTCGATACAGTCGAACCAGATGTCCTCTTGCTCCTCGATCCAATCGAGTTTCTCGAGGAGTTCTCTGTTGGCTTGATCTTTCGGGATTACGATCACGCCGCTGTCATCGCAGACAGCAATTGCCCCGTCGTATCGCTCGCGACGCTCTGCGGCAATTGCCGGGTCGAGATCGACCTCGTTCTCGCGGTTGAAACAGCCGATTGGCGTGCCCCCGGTGCACCATATCGGCCAGTTCTCTTTACGTAGATGGGGTATGTCCCGGAGATACCCCTGCACGACGATCCCCGCGACCTGTCGATAGAGTATCAAGTATTTTGAAACGAGGCTGCCGAAGATCGCCCGCTGGTTGCAGCCGAAGGGTTCTACAAGGAGGATATCTCCTTCATTGACGTCTGTTATCTGTTTATGGAACTCCCAGTTGCTTTCATTCAAGGCGTATGTCCACCGGATGCACCCGACGCGGAAATGTCCGACGTTTAATGGAAATACTCCTGGAACGGCCCCGCTCTTCCCCAAGCAATCAGCAACTTCTGTCGATGAAATTCGATTCCGTTTGATTTTACTGATAATCTGAGTAACGTAGGTCTCATATGTAGTCATTGTGATCAGCTCGTTGGAAGAGTGTTGATTCTTAGAGGTAATGGTCTTTTCCAAACTATCTGGCTTGTTTAAATCCTGGAGTTATTACTTATATCGGCGAAAAGGTGTTGTCATGATCGATATGGGTATCATGGTAGAGGTAGAGCGCATATTCATAGGGCATGTAGTCCTGTCTGATGACGAACCGACGGGTCAGGTTGCGGACGTTCTGGATGAGCACGCAGGGATCGGTATGGAATGCGATTGGGTTCTGAAAGTCTACCCAGGTTGTCATGAAGTCGACTCCAACTCCAGATGACGCAAGGGCGAGCATCTTCTCTAGCGTTCGCACAATATACGTCCAGTTGTCTTCCTGTGTGAGCCGGAAGTTGAAGATCCCCGAGGCAATGACGTAGTCGAAGGGTTCATCGAAATCATGATCTTCAAAGTCTCCAACGAGCAGTTCAGCGTCGGGAAACCGCTTTTTTCCTTCGACCACAAGGTCCGAAACAAAGTCGATGCCGACGTAACGACCTGTCCACCCTTGTGCCGTGAGGAAACCATAGAGGTCACCAAACCCGCACCCGACATCCAGAACGGACTCCCCTGCAGGTTGCCGACCCCGGTCAGGACTGAGAACCGGAGTGCCTGCCTTCCGTGCTTGCCCCACCCGAGGGTCTGAGGGCTGTAGCCAAACGTTTGATACCGTTCGCTGTAACGCTGCTTGGTAATTCTGATGTCGTCCGTTTTCATATATTGAACACCTCGCGTGCATTACCTGAGAAGATCCGCTCCCGCTTCTCCTCTGAGAGGTGTTGTAAATATCTCTGCCACATGTTGTTATACGCTGCCATGTCAACTTCCGGAAAGTCTGTCCCGAAGATCACCTTCCGATCCAATCTCTCGATCAGGCAGCAGAAATCATGGAGCAGGTGTGTCCCTGCCGCAACCTTGCCAAAATACGAGAGGTCGAGATAGACATTCGGGTTCGCCTTCGCAATGATGTAGGCGTCAAGCAGACGCGGCCAACAGGAATGGGCGAGAACGAAGGTAACGTCACGATGACTTTTTGCCAAATCATCAAAAACTCCAGGATCGAGGAGCCGTATTGGTATCGTAGAACTTTGCATGAGGGTATCGAAGACGACGGGCTTTCCCATTGCGGTAGCCGCAGCAAGGATTTCGAGCACAGCTGGTGAGGCAGGGTCGACCTGCTGGAGGCGAGGATGAACTTTCAGTCCGGCAACCACATCCTCGTATCCTGTCAACAGAGATAAGTCTGTTGCATCTATCTGTGGTACAACAACGAATCTTTTTGGCTGCTCTTTTGCCAGGTCAAGGCAAAAGCGGACATCATCCATGGATGCATGGGCAAAAGGGATCAGGACCGCCCGTGTAATCCCGGCGCGGTCCATCTCCTTCTCAAGTTTCTTTACCGATGCTTCATATAATGTATCAAACCAGCGTCCCGAGGCGGTGACGTGTGCATGGCAATCCACGATCTCCATTGAAGTTTTCCTCTCCAATGATTCGGAGTATGTACCGATAAATGCTGTGCGCTTTAAAACATTAAGATATGGGGTGTAGTGTGTTAAATCTTGTAGGAGTTATGCAGTGCGTCCAAATAAATGAGTGATGTTATTTTTGGTGACAAAAGTAACTTATTGATCATTTAGAGTTGCCAAATCTCTAAGTTACGATGCCCTCTACGTAACTCCTACGAAGTTTAAAGTTGGAATGTACAATCCGCAAGCAAGACACAGTTCCCTGGAAGGCGCTGAGGCCGACGCTAAAATCAACTCTCTTTTTTCCGAAAGATAGCAATGGAAAAAAGTATCTATTGGATATCTCACTGTAGATAGGACCTGTACCAGTCGATCGTTCGAACGAGTCCTTCGTCAAAGTCGACTTCCGGCTTAAAGCCGATCATATCCGCTGCTTGGAAGACGTTGGCGATATGACGCCGAACGTCGCCGGGGCGTTCGGGCAGATAAATAACGTTCTTCTTGCACCCCATATGCCGGGCAATGAAGCGGATGATATACTCAATCGAGACCTCTTTCCCGCTGGCGATGTTCAGGATCTTGCCCCTCGTTTGCGAGGCATTATAGATATCGATCGCCGCCCGCGCGGTATCGGTGACATACAGGTAGTCACGGGTCTGTTGACCGTCACCGTAGATGATCGGCGCCTCACCGCTTAAGATGCGCTTGATTGTGAGTGGAATAACGCCAGCATAACTCTTTTCGTTCTGCCTTGGGCCGTAATTGTTGAATGGCCGAATGATGGATGCTTCGATCCCGAATGTCCGACCGTAGGAACAGATCAGTAGATCGGAGGCGCCCTTACTTGCCGCGTACGGAGTTGTGCCGTTCAATGGATGTTTTTCATCCATCGGCGCATAAATGGATGTTCCATAGGCCTCAGATGATGAAAAATGTATCAGGGTTTCAAACACATCGTTTCTGGCAAGCTCGGCCATGCAGAGGGCAAGCTCGGTGTTGTGCTTGAACGTCCATGCGGGTTTTTCCAGACATGCAGGAAGTGGGATCACAGCAAGGTCAAATACGACATCAATTCCTTCGGCTTCCATGATCGCCTTCATTGTGTTGTAATCCGATGAGTCTTGATGATAGATCCTCAGGTTTGGGTAGATCTTCTTGGCATCTGTGAGGTTCTCATCTTTGCCGAGGTAGAGGTTATCGACGACTACCAGATTTTCCGGTCCTTCCCCGGCGAGGGCATCGGTAAGGTGGCTTCCAATAAACCCTGCACCGCCGGTGACGAGTACTGACTTATTCTTAAGACTCATTGTAATTCTCCAAGGGCTCTCTCAAGGATGCATCCCGTGGCATAGATCTCCTCCTCGCTGAGCGTCACGTACAACGGCAGCGCGATTGCACGATGGTAGACGTCCAGTGACCGTTCACACCGATTCTGAGACCTATACACAGGCTGGATATGAGAGGCGTACGTTCCTATCTGTGTTTGAATGCCCTCTATCAACAACTTTTCGATAAGCCGATCCCGTTCGATGCCCGGATCGACGAGGGCGACGTAACTCTGGTAGATCGGCTCCACATCCGGGTCGACGAAGGGTTTGGTGATGCCGTCAATACTGTCGAGGTGTACGTCCCAGATGCGTGCGAGCTCCCGCCGTCGCTCGATAAACGCGTCCAAGCGCCTCATCTGGGCGACGCCCACTGCCGCCGTGATATCGCTCATTTTATAGTTGTAGCCAAGATCAGTAAACTTAGGGATAGTAAACGTGCTGCTTTTCTCGCGGTCCCAGGCAGCAGTCATACCGAAGACCGCCAGATGCCTGGCCTTTGCAGCGATATCGTCCCGGTTGGTCACGAGCATCCCGCCTTCACCTGTGGTGATTCCCTTTCGAGCGTGGAACGAAAAACATCCGACATCACCGAGAGTGCCTGCGTATCTATTGTGGTACCGGGCACCGAGTGCACAGGCGGCATCTTCGACAACGGCAAGGTCGTGGTCGTTCGCGATCTTCAGGATTGAATCCATCGTCGCGGGCTGTCCGAAGGTATGCACAGGGATGACTGCCCGTGTCTTTGATGTGATTTTCTCCTCGATCCTATCGGGATCGATGTTGTAAGTCTGCGGGTCGATATCAGCGAAGACCGGGTGAGCACCACAGTACAGCACTGCATGGCCAGTAGCAGGAAATGTATAATCCGCAACGATCACCTCGTCACCCGGACCGATGCCGAGCGCGAGCAACGCGAGGTGGAGTGCAGCGGTACAATTCGTCACGGCAACGGCGTACTCGACACCGAGATGTTCTTTGACGTTCGATTCAAACTCCTGCACTTTTGGCCCCTGCGCAACCCAGCCAGAGTCGAGTACGCCCTTGATTTCATCAAGTTCCTCTTGGCCGAAGTACGGCCGTGTGAGTGGTATCTTATCCATAATTAGTCCCTCCTTAAGAGGCAACCTTAAGAGGCAATCTTCCAGCTCGCATCCCTGAATCCAAATGCGGCATACTGTCCGCCTGTTGGAACAAAGTGGCTGATCCCATCACTTTGACAATGATATCGAACTATTCTCCGCCAAGATCCTGCAACAATGATGATCACAGTTTCACCTCTCGATTATGTGGCAGTTCTTATCACCGCGGCCGATCCCCCGATACACAAACCCCGCCGCAATCCACGTGTTTGGATCCACAACGTTCCTCCCATCGACAATCACTGGGTGCGAATGCCCAGAGAGTTTCTTCACGTGATCGGGCACGAGCCCCTGGTACTCCTTATGCCTGGCAAAAATCACCACCATATCTGCGTTGGCAAGCACCCCATCGAGGTCCCGCGAGAGCCCGGGCGGGGCATCCGGCGACGTCGCCGGGTCGACCCAGGGGTCATGCACGGCAACCCCCGCGCCGGCAGCGATGGCCGCATCACGGAACGGCTCCGCCGGCGTGTTCCGGGCATCGTCCGAGTCGTTGATGAACGCCCAGCCGAGGAGCGCGATCTTCGAACCTGCGAGGGTCTTCCCGACCTCTCCCAGTGCCGACTCCGTCAGGCGGAGCATGTGCTCGGGCATGAAGTCGTTGATCCCGCGGGCGAGGGTGTAGAGCGACTCTCGACCAGCCGGAAAGTCCAGTTCCCCGCCGAGGACCTGCACCCCCCGCTCCAGATGGTAGGTGTCCTTCGTCAGGCAGTGGCCGCCGACCCCGGCGCCCGGCCAGAGGATGGCGCGGGTGATCCCCTCGCCCTTCAGTGACGCCACCCCGGCCCTG
>Ga0208041_1002110_pt1 | contig 11131 bp, 1 predicted proteins | sample AD_SCU002_MetaG_FD_184453 | JGI IMG/M metagenome (GOLD analysis project Ga0208041, IMG submission 184453) | Active sludge microbial communities of municipal wastewater-treating anaerobic digesters from China - AD_SCU002_MetaG (SPAdes) (version 2) | ecosystem: Engineered > Bioreactor > Anaerobic >...
GCTCACCGTCGTCGAAGGATTGAACGGGTTCGGGAAGTTTTGCTCGAGGCCGAAGCTCGTCGGCACATCACCGCGCTTGGCGTACATGTAGGGCTGCGCCAAGGCGATGTTGCCACCCGAGTTCGTCTCGTTGAGGTCGAACACCTTCACAGTGTTGGTTGCCGGATCCGAAGCCGAGCTCGTGCCTGCAATCGGATCTTCCCACGCGCCACGCAGCACAGCCTGACGCACGCCGCGCAACTGATAGCGATCCAGCACCATCGCCGCTTCCTGATCGGCGTACGGGAAGGTGATGTTCGCCGTCCACGCCGTGCCCGTGTGCGTGATTTGCCAGTAGCGCTTCACGTACATCATGCGCGTGATGTTCGGCGGAAGCTGATTCGGATACACGCGAATCGTCATCGAGGGAATGAAGCCCGAGGTCACTTCCACGGTGGCGATCGGATTGCCCGTCACCGGTCCGTTGAAGTTGAATGTGCCCGGACCGAGATTCGTCAGCGTCTGCTCCTCGAAGGCCGGACCCGTCTTCGTGCCCGTGTTCACCACGATCAGCTCCACCGTGATGTTCAGCGGCTGATTCGTCGCATTCAGACCGTTCGAAGGCGGACGGAAGTCATCATTGAACAGAATGCCGTAGAACGTGATCGTGCCAGTGTGCACGCCCGGAGCCAATCCTGCCGGATTCAGCGCCATGGTGAACTGCTGGAATTGGCGCGGACGCGGCGGGTTGAAGTTGTAACCCTGCGCCGTCGGTGCCGGAACGTCCTTGGTGATGCTGATCCACGGCGTGGCGGTCTCGACATCCCAGAGGAAGTCGCCGTTCGATCCGTAGATGTTCGTCACCGTGGCAACCTGATAGGTCTTCGTGATCACCACCGGCGACTTGTAGTTGGCCTGCACCTGAATCTTCACCGCAGGATTGTCGATGAACGTGCTCAGCGCCGCACCCGGCAAACCGAAGCCGATTTTCGGCGGCGGCGAGGGATTGTCGTCCAGCACGATGTCGTCGATCACCACACCACCGGCGCCCGGACCGCTGGCCACGCGGAAGCCGATGAAGTAATTCGTGTTGAGATTCGGCGTGTTGAAGTACGGATCCATGTTGCCCGCGAGCTGCTTGGCCGTCATGAACGCCGTGTTCGTGAAGTTCGAGTACGTCGCGAACGTGGTCATCGACGCAGGATCCGGCGAGAGGCCCCAGGCCACTTCCACCGTCTGCGGCGCGCCGGTGGCGCTGCGCATGTTGAAACCGATGCGATAGCTCGAACCGGCCGACAGTGCCGCGCCCGGGGTGAACACCCAGTCGTTGCCCTGCTGTCCGTCGCCGGCGTAGTACAGCGCGTTCGTGCCGCCATTGCCCACGCCCGGCTCCACGCGCCAGGTTTCGCCACCGTTGACGTTGTTCACAAGCCAGCTGTAATCGAGGAAGCCGGCAAGATCCGAGAAGTTCGGCGCGGCCATCAGGTTGAAGTTCTCCTGGCCATGCACCTTCACGATGTCGAACTTGCGCGTGTCGCTGCCGCCATCATTCGCCGGTGCCTGGTCCGAAGCCCAGAACACGCGGGCAAACACGGTGATACCCGGCGAGGGAAGCTGTGCCGTGATCGGTGTGGCGAAAGTCACCTTCGCACGGTTGCCCACCCAGGTCGGGCTGAACACCTGTGCAACACCATCCACCGCGGAGGTCGGCATGCTGCCCACCTTGTACACCACGGTGAAGCTGGCCGGATTCACACTCAAACCGGTGTTATGCACCACCACATCCACCGCGTGCGTGGCGGCGCCTTCGATGCGGGCAAACTTGTTGTCTGCGTAATTCAAACGAACCTTGGCCACGGCCATGTCGAATTCGGGCGGCGGAGCGGGATACTCGTCGGCACCAATGCTCGGCGTGAGCGCGTTGCGCGTGTCGCCATCATAGTCGTCCGTCAAACCCGCCCACGTGGTGCCGGCCTGATAACCGATATGCGAATTGCTGTGCAGGTTGGTCTGGCTGTAGAAGTACGGATTGCCCCACTTGCTGTTCTGATGCATCAAGGGCACTGCGGTCTTCAATGCCGCAAGCGTCGAATAGGCGCTGGTGGCATTGTAATTCCAGCAGAAATAATCCGTACCGGTACCGATGCGATAGTACGCGTTGTAATCGCAGTACGAAATCGAGGTCGAGTAGTAGTTGTACAGTGCGTAGAATGCGCCACTGCCTTCGTAAACGATCCAGTTGTTCGCGTACTTGTTGTCGTACGACGAACTCTCGCCGTACCAGTAGCCACCATAGCAGGTGCTGGCGGTATTCGCATACGCCGAGTTGAACACCACGTCGGTGTATTTCGGATAGTTCAGGTAGAATCCGTAAATCGTGGATGTGCCGATGCCCACCAGCATGTTGTTGAACACCTTGCCACGGTTGCTGGTCGAGGCGTACACGTAGTTGAGATACGGCAGGTAGAACGGCGCGTACGCGGCGTACGCGTAGTTGTAGCTGATCTCGGGACCGTCGTTGTTGTAGTAGCCGTAGATACCATAACCGCTGCTGGTGGTGTAGGTGCCCGTGGTACGCTGCACAACGCTGTTCTTCTTGATCTTCAGACCACTACCGGTGTAGTAGAAATACGTGCCGTAGTAGTACCAGTCGTAAATGTTGTTGCTGATGAACTCGTTGCCAACGCAGGTGGTGTAGCTAGACGAGGTCGATCCGTTCCAGCGAATGCCGTAGTAGCCGCTCACGATGTTGCAATTTTGCACCAGCGTGTAATTGGCGTTGTTGGCATAGCCGGAAATCGATCCGATCGTGCTTGCCACGAGCGGCACGTGATACGAACTGGTCGTATTCACCGGGCACTCGAGATTGCAGTTCAGAATCTTGTTGTAATTCGCACCCAAAGCGTCGGTACCCGGAGCGAGTTGCACCGCGATGCCATAGGTGGCGTTGGTGGTGCGTACCGTGAGATTCTTCAACGTGATGTAATCGGCACCGTTGAACGTCCACGTCGCGTCGTACGTGAGACTGGTGTTGTAGGAAAGAATGCGCGTCGCGGCATTGCCTGTGCCACCATCGAACGTGATGGTGTTCGTCGCGCTGGCACCGAGAATCGGCGGAATGATGATTTGCTCGTTGTAGGTGGCGGCGGCAACGTTGAAAGTCACCGGACCGTTCACGCCGATCTGGATCAGGCGATTCACTGCGTTCGTGAAGCTCGTGAAATTCGTGCTGCCCGAGCCGTTCGGATCGATCGTGTAAATACCCGACAGCGGCGCGAGAATCATGCGGTTGCCACTGGGATTGGTGGTTGACGGCGTGTAGGTCGTTCCGGCAACAGTGACGCCCGTGCACTGCGCGTCGATGTAATTGCCCGACGCAGCCGATGCGCTGATGTCGTAGGTCAACCAGAAGTAATTCGTGCCCGGACCGTCCAGCGCCTGGCTGCCGGTGATGGTGAAACTGCCGCTGGGAGACGCATAGCTTCCAACGAGCGTAGTGGTGGCGAACACCGGACTGCTGCCCGTGTAGTAAATCTTCGCTGCGGTGATGTCGGCCGTGTTCGTCGTGCCAGTCGTGTTGAGCGCGAACGACGTGGCATTGAGCGCGTTGAGCGAGCCCGTGACCACGATCTGAATGCCGATCACTTCCTGATTGGGGATGCCCGAGGAAGCGGGGTTGGTGTTGTTCTGCGCGGTCGTGGCCGAACTGTAAGCCATGTTCGTCAGCAGGTATTCGTCCGCACCGATGCAGGGCACCGTACTCGAACGCGTGTCGTTGTCGTAGTCGTCGGTGTAACCGCTCACCGGCGTGCCCGCCTGATAGCCGGTCAACGATGTGCTATGTAAATCCGTGGCGCTGGCAAAACGCGGATTGCCCCACTTCGAGTTCTGATGCCGCGTGGTCACAGCGGTTTTCATCGCCGTGAAGCTGGCATATGTCGTGGCGTTCCAGTACCAGTTCTCCGATGCCGTACCGGTCTTGTAGTACAGATTGTAATCGTATGCGCTGATGCTGGTCGGGTAGTACGTGTACACCGGATACCACGATCCGCTTCCATCGTGACTGATGATGTTGTTCAGGATCTTGCAGTCATAGGAGGTGGACTCGCCGTACTGGTAAATACCATACGCCGTACCTGTCGTGTTCTTCGTACTGATCGAATTATAGAGAATATCGCAGTAGCGGGCGTAATTGACGTACAATCCGTAAATCGTGCTCGTTCCTTCACCAACGCCCATGTTGTTAAAAATCTTGCCGCGGTTCGTGCTGCTAGCATAGTACCCGTTCGGGTAGTAAATGTAGTACGGAGCGTAACGCGCGTAGGCGTAATTGTAACTGATCTCGGGACCGTTGTTCGGATAGTAGATGTAATACGCATAGCCCGACGAGGTGGTGAACGTGCCCGTCGTACGCTGCACCGCATTGTTGTCCTTCACCACCAAGGCGCCGCCGATGTAGTAGAGGTACATCCCGTAGTAGTACCAGTCGTACACATTGTTGCCGATGAACTGGTTGCCCGTCACCGTGGTGTAGTCCGAGGATGTCCCCGAACCGTTCCAGCGAATGGCGTAGTAGCCGCTGGTAATGGTATTGTCCTTGATCAAGTTGTAGTTGCCATAGTCACCTGTCGTGCTGTACGACGTGGTGGTGCTGGCGCAGATTCCGATGTGATACGCACTGGTCGTGTTGGCGGGCAGGTTGATCACGCAGTTGCTGATCTCGTTGTAGTCCGCCGAGTTCGTGAACAGGAAGCCATACCCGTACGAGCTGTTCGTCGAGTTGATGGTCAGGTTTTTGAACTTCACATAATCGGCACCATCCAACGTGATCACCGAGCCGTAACTCGTGGCCATGTTGTAGGTGATGACGCGCGAAGCGGCATTGCCCGCACCGCCATCGAAGGTGATGGTGTTCGTGGAACTGGCACCGGTGATTGCCGGGATGGTGAACGTCTCGTTGTACGTACCCGAAAGCACGTTGAACGTCACCGCTCCGGATACGCCGCTGGTGGTGAGTGCGGAAATGGCGGCGGTAAAACTGGCGTAATTGCCGCCACTGCCGATGGTGTAGCTCCCGCTTAGCTGTGCCGAGGCTGTCGACACGCACAACAGGGACGCGAGGATGAGCAGAGAGGATAGTCTCCGCCACTGCGTCACAAGGTTGGACATAGTGAGGCTCCTGAGTGATTGAGGGTATGTGACATCGGATCGTGAAGCCCGCGTCATGCATCCATGTGCCGGGGATGCCTGCCCGCGAAATCGGCAACAACGCTCCTGGTATAGAGGAGTCGGCGGACTGAAACCGCCGAACGCAAAGTAACTCCACGGCACAGTGATTTCCAAGTCCTCGTATTCTCTGAGTTTGCAGTCAGCATTCTCTGCCCGCAGACCAATAAGAAAGGGCCACCTGCGAGGGCGGCCCTTTTTGTCACATACCGTTTCTCGGGAGGCTATTTCGACAGAACCATGTGCATGGTCCGTACATAATCGCCTGCGGTCATGCGATACAGGTAGGTGCCGCTCGGAAGTCCGCTCGCGTCGAAGTCGACGCTGTAGCGGCCCGCCGGCAACACATCGTTCACCAACTCGCCCACTTCCATGCCCAGCGAGTTGTACACCACGATGCGCACGGCACGCTCCTCGGCCACGGTGAAGCTCACTGTTGTCGATGGATTGAACGGGTTCGGATGATTTTGCTCCAATGCGAAACTGGTCGGCAATTCACCGCGCTTGCCATACATGTAGGGCTGCGCCAATGCGATGTTGCCACCCGAGTTCGTCTCGTTGAGGTCGAACACCTTCACCGAGTTGGTGTTCGGATCGGATGTCGACGACGTGCCCACGATCGGATCTTCCCACACACCGCGAAGCACGGCCTGACGCACGCCACGCAACTGATAGCGATCCAGCACCATCGCCGCTTCCTGATCGGCGTACGGGAAGGTGATGTTCGCCGTCCACGCCGTACCCGTGTGCGTGATCTGCCAGTAACGCTTCACATACATCATGCGCGTGATGTTCGGAGGAAGCTGATTCGGATACACGCGAATCGTCATCGAGGGAATGAAGCCCGAGGTCACTTCCACGTCGGCGATGGGGTTGCCCGTTGTCGGACCGGTGAAGTTGAAGACCCCCGGCGAGAGATTCGTCAGCGTCATCTCCTCGTATGCCGGACCTGTCTTCGAGCCGGTGTTCACGATGATCAGCTCCACAGTGATGTCCAGTGGCTGATTCGTCGCAAGCAATCCGCTCGCAGGTGGCGGGAAATCGTCGTTGAACAGTATGCCGTACAGGGTGATGAAACCAGTGTGCACACCCGGCGCGAGACCCGCGGGATTCACCGTCATCGTGAAATCCTGGAACTGCCGCGGCCGCGGAGGACTGAAGTTGTATCCCTGCGAAGTCGGCTGCGGCGTCGCCTTGACCAAGGTGATCCACGGCGTCGAGGTCTCTACATCCCAGAGGAAGTCGCCGTTCGACCCGTAAATATTCGTCATCGAAGCGACCTGATACACCTTGGAGATCGCCATCGGTGCCTTGTAGTTGGCCTGCAGTCTGATCTTCACCGAAGGATTGTCGATAAAGGTACTGAGCGCCGCTCCCGGTGCGCCGATGCCGATTTTCGGCGGCGGCGAGGGATTGTCGTCCAGCATGATATCATCCACAACGAGACCACCCGCCGCGGCTGGGCTGATCACGCGGAATCCGAGGTAGTACAACCCATTGACATTGGGCGTGTTGAAATACGGATCCATGTTGCTCGCGAGTTGCTTCGCGGTCATGAACGATGTGTTCGTCACATTGGAGAATGTTGCGAACGTCGTCATTGACGCCGGGTCGGGGTTCAGACCCCAGGCCACTTCCACGGTTTGCGGCAATCCGCTTTCGCTGCGCAGCTGGAAGCCCACGCGGTAGCTGGATCCGGCGCCAAGTTGCGCACCTGGAGTGAACACCCAGTCGTTGCCCGCCTGGCTGTCGCCCGGATAATACAACGCGACGCTTCCGGACACACCCACACCCGCGCGGGTCTGCCAGGTGGCTCCGCCATTGTTGTTCATGACCAACCAAGGATACAGCAGGAAACCTGGATTGTCATCGAATTGCGGAGCGATCATGCTGTTGAAGTTCTCGTTGCCGTGAACCTTCACGATGTCGATTTTCCTCGTGTCCGCGGCAACATCGTTGGCGGGAGTCAGATCCGAGGCCCAGAACACGCGCGCATACACCGTCAACGCGGGTTGCGGAAGCAGCGCCGTGACGGGCTGTGCGAAGGTGACCGTCGCCCGCGTCCCCACCCAACTCGGGGTGAACACTTGCGCTACACCGTCCGCGCTCGACGTCGGCGCGCTGCCGACCTTGTACACCACAGTCACATTCGCGGGATTCGCACTGAGGCCGGTATTCTGCAGCACCACATCCACGGCATGCGTGGCGGCGCCTTCGATGCGTGCCCACTTGGAATCCGCGTAGTTCAGCCGCACATCGGCAACGGCGAGATCGTATTCCGGCGGAGGCGCGGGATACTCGTCCGCTCCGATACAGGGCGGAGTCAGGCGCGAGTCTCCGTCGATGTCATCCACAACCCCGGTCACCGCCACACCGGCTTGATAGCCCACATGCGAACGGCTATGCAAATCCGTGTCGCTGATGAAATACGGGAGCCCGAACACCGAATTCACGTTGTGCGTGGTTCGCGGCAATGCGGCCCAGTTGGCATACGTCGTCCCGTTGTAGTAGAACTGCGATGCTGTGGAGGCCGAGTAGAACGCGTTGTAGTTGAAGTTCGTGAAATACGCGCTCGTGTTGTTGTAGAACAGGTACCCGGTGCCCGCGCCGATGTACGATGCCCAGTTGTTCCGGAAGTCGAGGTTGTACCCGCTCGACCCGGAGAGCTGCCACACGTACGTCGTGCTGGTTCCCGTGGTATTGACGTGAATGGTGTTGTTGAACACATCCATCTCGCGACAATAGTAGAAGTACGCGCCGTAAATCGTGGACGTACCGGAGAGCGCGAACATGTTGTTGTTCATCTTGCCGCGCGTCCCCGACGTGTACACCGAGTTCAGATAGTACGCGCGGATACCGTAACTGCGGGCATCAACGTAGTTCTTCTCGATCACCGGTGCGTAGGCGCAGTAGTACGCGTAAATGCCGTAGCCGCCGCTTGTGGTGAATGTACCGGTCTTCCGCTGGAGCAACACATTGCGGCTGCACGTCATCTGCGGCAGATAGTACAGGTACATGCCGTAGTAATACCATTCACGGATGGTATTGTCCAAAAACTGGTTGTTCTGATTGTAGGTATTGCCGGTGGAATTGCCCCGGTAGGTCAAGCCATAATAACCACCCGACAGCGTGCAGCCCTGTATCAGGTTGTTGCTGCCGATGTTGCCCGTGGTGGATGTGGATGTGGATGACGCCGAAGCGCAGATCGCAATACAATCCGACGAACTGCTGCTCGTGCTGACATTCACCACGCAATTGAGGATCTGGTTGTAATCCGCAATGCCGGTGATATAGATACCGACGCCTTCCGTGGTGCCGGTGGCATTGATCGTCAGATTCTTGAGACGAATGTAGTCCGCACCGTTGAGCATGAACACATACTCGCCGATGTTCGTCGTGTTGAATTGCAGAATCCTCGTCGCGGCATTGCCGGTGCCACCATCAAACGTGATGGTATTGGTGGAACTGGCACCAGCGATGGCAGGCAAGGTCACCTTCTCGGTGTATATCGCGGGCGCGACATCGAAGGTTACCGCGCCGGATACGCCAACGGACGTCAATGCATTGACCGCCGCGGTAAAGGAGGTGAAATTCCTGTTACCGCTGCCAAGTGGATTGATGGTGTAGTTGCCACTCAGCGGCGCCAATATCTGGCGATTGCCCGCGGGATTCGTCACTGTCGGTGTCTGCGTCACCCCGCCGATGGTGATGCCGGTACATTGCGCATCGACATAATTCATCGGTGTTGCGGACGCCGATATGTCATATGCCAGCCAGAAATAGTTCGTGCCGGCGGTAAGCGTCTGACTGCCGGTAACAGTGAAGTTGCCGGATGGACTCGCAGTTGTACCTACCAGCGTGGTGGTCGCAAACACCGGGGAAGTCCCGGTGTAGTAGATCTTCGCCGCAAGAATGTCCGCCGTGTTCGTCGTTCCTGTCGTGTTCAACGAGAAGGAAGTCGCGGCAAGCGGAGTCAGCGATCCACTCATCACCACGGGGATGCCGAGAATTTCCTGATTCGAAAAGCCCACGGCGGCCGGCGACACATTGTTCTGCGTCACCGTTGATGAGACGTAACTCATGGGTGCCGCGGGAATCCAGCGCATCATGCACTGCGGTTTTTCCGTGGACGTGGACCACGATGTGGCCACATTGCAGGTATTGCTTCCATCCTGTCGATAGTAGCCGATGTCTCCGGAGGATCCGCCGTAGTAGTACAACGTGCCTTCCGATGCGTAGTCGACAGTCTGCGCCCAGCAAACATCCACGAGAATGTTGCTGCTGCCATCCCAGTTGAACGGCGTGGTCAAGGTCAGAGTATCGTAACCGTTCACGGGTGTGTAATTTGCCGAGTACACCACGGTGAACGGACCCGCGTCGTACGACGAGGCATTCGTCGCACTGGTGTGCTTCATCTTGATCGTGTAACTCGGGAGCGGAACATACGTGGTGGGAGCACTGGCAATACGCCAGCCGATTTTCGCCAGATCACGCGGACCGGTCAATGGCGACAACGCTGTATTGATCTCCGCGGCTGTATACACGAATTGGATGTGCATGCTGCGGTAATAGGTGTTCACCGGGCTGGCGGCCGATGTGCCGGTCGTCGATGTGCCTGTCCCAAGTGTGACGAGCACTCCCTGTGCGAAGGAAGCCCCCGACAGCAGGAATAGCAAAGCCATTCCGAGCAGCCCCTTCCGCAGTGCGGTAGCGTACGCGTCATTGTACTTCAATGATCGCATGGCAAATCCTCCTGAAAAGTGGATGAAGAATCTATCAACGAACCTTCAGCGACCAAAAGAGGCAGGGGCGAAATGCGCACACGCATCCGAAATAATCCGGACGCTTGCACCGATTTGAGACCTACTCATCGGCGGCAACTTACATCATCTATTTACGAATAGCAAATTTCGTGAATATTTCTCACAGAGGTCCGCCTTTCATGGGGTGCCCGTAGCGCGCAAAAAGCAGCAACAGCGCATCCCGGCAGCAGCATAGGGTAAAACGATTGCCACCCCCTCCTTGGCATTCTCTCGATCTCCATCCCTGCGTGGTGGTACCTAAAAAACCTCTCCTCTCATCAGCAGGAGTTCTCATTGGTCTCGCACCACGGTACCATTCAACCTGCACCCACGTGCTTTCCAGACGTGGCAACGCTCTGATCATCACTTTTCATCATCGCCCTGGCGGAGATAGTCACAGTGCGATTATAGAAAAGGGCCGCCCCGGCAGGCGGCCCTTTTTGTCACATACCGTGATCTCAGGAGGCTATTTTGACAGAACCATTTGCATGGTCTGAATGTAATCGCCTGCGATCATGCGGTACAGGTAGGTGCCACTGGGCAACGCGCTGGCGTCGAACTCGACGCTGTAGCGGCCAGCCGGCAGCACATCGTTCACCAACTCACCCACTTCCATGCCGAGCGAGTTGTACACCACGATACGAACCGCGCGCTCCTCGGCCACGGCGAAGCTCACCGTCGTCGAAGGATTGAACGGGTTCGGGAAGTTTTGCTCGAGGCCGAAGCTCGTCGGCACATCACCGCGCTTGGCGTACATGTAGGGCTGCGCCAATGCGATGTTGCCACCCGAGTTCGTCTCGTTGAGATCGTATACCTTCACGGTATTGGTTGCCGGATCCGAAGCCGAGCTCGTGCCCGCAATCGGATCTTCCCACGCGCCACGCAGCACCGCCTGACGCACGCCGCGCAACTGATAGCGATCCAGCACCATCGCCGCTTCCTGATCGGCATACGGGAAGGTGATGTTCGCCGTCCACGCCGTGCCCGTGTGCGTGATTTGCCAGTAGCGCTTCACGTACATCATGCGCGTGATGTTCGGCGGGAGCTGATTCGGATACACGCGAATCGTCATCGAGGGAATGAAGCCCGAGGTCACCTCCACAGTGGCGATCGGATTGCCCGTC
>Ga0208041_1002121_pt1 | contig 11074 bp, 7 predicted proteins | sample AD_SCU002_MetaG_FD_184453 | JGI IMG/M metagenome (GOLD analysis project Ga0208041, IMG submission 184453) | Active sludge microbial communities of municipal wastewater-treating anaerobic digesters from China - AD_SCU002_MetaG (SPAdes) (version 2) | ecosystem: Engineered > Bioreactor > Anaerobic >...
CCCGCCCCCGCCACCGGTTAAAACTCAGATGGGTGACATTACCGCGAAGGTGCCGGCCGGTTCAGACATGCTTTATCTCGTAATCATGGGAAAAGGGCCCGCCGATCTGCCCGACTCGATGCTTTCCTGGTCGGGCAAAGCCACTTATCGCATCGACATCGAAGTTACCGCCAGCCACCCGGCACCGGCTGCCGCCGCTCCGACCGTTGTCGCCAACGCCGCCGCTCTGCTCGATAACTATGTTGCCCTTAAAGCCGACCTGCAGAGCGCCGCTGCTTACGAAGAAACCCACGCTGCTTTTACTGCCGTCGAAGCCGAACTCAAAGCGGCACTGAAGGCCGAACTTGCAGACGACGGCCGTGAGAAAAAGCTTTTCGAAATCCTGCAGACGGGCTCTGAAGACTTTGCTGAACTTAAAGCCTTCTGCGCCGAAGTTCAGAATTTCAATCATCTGCATCACTGAAAATTTTGTTACTGCCGCCGGCTGGGAGCAAAAATCTGCGCCCGGCCGGTTTTTTTATGCCGATCTGCATTTATTCGCCAGAGCAGCATGGTGCCATGTAGTCAGAATGACGCGCTTTACAGGGCCTGGCAGAAAGAGCTTTGATCAGCACACTTGAACTGCATGGCTTGCCGTGCGTCGCTGAAGCTGCTATAAATACTGTATGGAAAAACTCAAACCACAGCAGGCCCTCGAAAAATTCTGGGGTTACAAGGTCTTCAGGCCGTTGCAGCGCGAAGCGGTCGAAGCGGTTCTGAATGGCCGAGATGCGCTTGTAGTTATGCCGACCGGCGGCGGCAAGAGCCTTTGTTATCAGTTGCCGGCCGCCTGTGGGGTTGGCCTGGTGCTTGTGGTTTCACCATTGATCGCTTTGATGGACGACCAGGTTTCAGCCGCCAACGAAACCGGTCTGCGGGCCGGGGCGCTGCATTCGCAAAGCCCCGAAAAAGATCGCCGCCGCGTTTTTGCGCAACTGCATGACGGCAGCCTCGACCTGCTTTATGTCAGCCCTGAGCGGCTGGTTACCGGCGGCGTGCTCGATCTGGTAAAGCCTCGCCTTGGCCTGTTCGCGGTCGACGAGGCACACTGCGTGTCGCACTGGGGCCATGAATTCAGGCCAGAATACCGGCAGCTGGGGCCGCTTTTCGCCGAATTTGCCGGCATACCGCGTATTGCGTTGACCGCAACCGCTACCCCGCACGTCCAGGAAGACATTCGCGCTCAACTTGGCCTGCGCAGCCCGACCTGCCTGATCGGGCACCCAGACCGGCCAAACCTGACTTACCGCTCCTACCCGCGTTACGACCAGGGTGGGCAGGTGCTCGATTTTATCCGCCGCCACAAGGGCGAAGGTGGCATCGTCTATGCCCAGACCCGCAAGGAAGTCGAGCGTCTGGTCAAGGGTCTGTCGCGTGCCGGCGTCACCTGTGCGCCTTACCATGCCGGGTTGAGCGCCAGTCTGCGCGCCAAAGCCCAGGATGATTTCGTGCACGAGCGCCTCGATGTAATCGTCGCCACCATCGCTTTCGGCATGGGTATCGACCGGTCGAACGTGCGCTACGTGATTCACGCCAATACCCCGAAGTCGATCGAGCACTACCAGCAGGAATCAGGCCGCGCCGGCCGCGACGGTGAGCCGGCCGAATGCGTGCTGCTGTTTTCTGCCGGTGACCTGGTGACGCATAAAGCTCTGTCATTCAGAGAAGAGAGTATTTCACCAGCTCGTCGTCGTGTTATCGAGCGCCAGCTCAACGAAATCGGCCGTTTTGCCATTTCGCCGGTCTGCCGCCACAAGCTGCTGTCAGAGCATTTCGGCAAGCCATACCCGCCCGAAAATTTTATTAAACCCGACCCTGAAGAGCCAGGCTGCGGCGCCTGTGATGTCTGCCTCGGCGAAACCCAGGCAGTGCCCGCTGAAGAGGCGCTGCTGGTTGCGCAAAAGATCATCAGCGCCGTATATCGCACCGAAGGCCGTTTTGGCGCCGGCTACGTTACCAAAGTTCTTCAGGGCACAGACGATGAGCGCGTTGCCGGCAATGGCCACGATCAGCTCAAAGTTTTCGGCCTGATGAAGGGCACCCCCGAAAAGGTGATTCGCGCCTGGATCGACCAGCTGATCGTGCAGGGCCATCTGCTCGTAACCGACGGCGAATACCCGCTGCTGCAGGTTACGCAGTCGGGGCTTGGTGTCTGCAAAGGAACCGAGCCGGTCAGACTCGGTAGCCCGATCGTCAGACTGCCGGCAAAGAGGGGCCGCAAAGCCGCGCCCGCCGATTCCGCCACCGGGCCCGAAGCGACGCTATTCGAAAATCTGCGTCGTCTGCGCCTGCTGCTGGCGCGCAAACTCAGTATTCCGCCATATATGGTTTTCGCCGATTCGGTGCTTACCTCGATGGCAGTGCTCAAACCCGCCGATCTCGACTCTCTGCGCGAGATCAAGGGCATTGGCGACCACAAGCGCGACCGCTACGGCCCGGTATTTCTCGCCGTCATCGCCGGCACCGACCCCGAAACCGCCGCCAGCGAATTTTCCTGACTATCTAATTTATCGATTTCGGAAGATTGGGTTTTGGGCTGGTAATTGGCCTGGTATTTTATACAAAAGCTCATTAAAAATTGTTTTAGGCAGGCGAGGAGAGAAGCCGGGATTACTTTTTCGTAAGCTTGTTTTGCACAGGAGGTGCTTATGTAGAACCGCGCAGGATAGAGCGGTTCTACTGAGCGATAACTTGAGGACAGAATTCGGCTGGAGCACCCGACAGCCCCAATCCTGGTGCTGCCGAGTATCGCCGACCTCCTGTCGGCAAAAAAGTAACCCGGCTGATAGGCCGCGCCGGACGAATCGGTATAAAAATTCAATGCGCTCTTATATAATTCTCTGCGGGATGGCGCCAGCTCATGCGTTTCGTGGCTGCCAGGCATATTGAAGCTTTAGAGAACCAGAAGAGGCTGCCCACAGACGTGGCAGCCTTTTAATCTGGTCGGGTCGATACGAAATCAGAGATCGAGATCGGGCGTCATCGCAGGCAGCAGAATGTCGTCGCCTGCGCCATTTTCATCGAGCTTGTTCGGCCCTGCGCTGTAGAAAACGGTTTTATTTTCCTTCTGCATGGTTTTCAATGCCTGCCCGCTGAAGGGATCGACTATCCCAGGCTCTTTGCCAAGGCGGGCTGCAAGGGTGGCTGTCATAATCGACTTTTGAGCTGCCCTTTCTTTGGCAAGAGTATTGGCCCTTCGAAAGTTTGGGAAAGTCAGGACGAGAAGAGGATTGTGCGAAATGAAATCCAGTTCCAGCTTATAATCAGGGTTGTCGAACATTTCGCGGTTAATTTTTTCATACTGCGCAAAAGGGTCGCCGTAAAGTTTTTCGAGAATCCACATTGCCAGCGGAGCCCGTGCATAGAAACGCCCATAAACATGTTTAAAGAAAATAAACTCATATTCCATTGTTGTCTTCATCGGTTTATCGAAAGCGATTGAATCTTTCAGCAGTTCTATGTAATCGCCGGCTTCAGCATCACTGAGCATATCTCGGTTCAGCAGACTGGTAAGCTGCTTCATGGAAATCCCGTCCATTGCGATGGTGATCATTTTACCGATCAGAAAAGGGCTGATCAGGTCGTTTATTCTTGCCAGCTTTACCTGGGCCGCAAAGATGAAGGAACTGTTCTCTTCGGGATACAGCTGCTTGAAACGGCGATGATACAGCGCAATAAGGCGGGCAACGTCGCGAAGTGTCTTAAAATTTTCGGCCAGTTCGCTGGGTAGCGGATCGATTTGAGGATTGGCAAAAACGAGCAGGTATTTCCAGTTCAATGCCCCAAGACTACGTATAGCGCCGATAATCTCCTGATCGTGTTCGGCAACCTTGTCGCCAAGTCGGTTCGGCTGAATTCCGGCAGATTTGATCATAATAGTTTCACTGAACCCGGCGAGTGCTTTCCAGCCGTCCAGTGCTTCCTTCAAGGGCGCATCCACGAAGGTATACCCGCGACTGGCTGGAATATTCTCAATCCCCGTTGTTTTGTAAGGGGCGTTGGATTCGTTCAATCCATTAAGATGTGAGCCAAGGGTGATAAAGCTGTAGATTGCCATCGCCGCCGAAATGATCAGCAGCCAGGTTACAACGGTAATTATTCTGCGCATCGGGCTTCCGGCATAGAATTTTTCAATCAGGCTACGCATGGCGAACCTCCTGTTTTTTCTTCAGGGCGGCGCACCGGCATTGCTGCTGCAGTCAGAATGAAGGTCAGCACCGCAAGTAATATAAAACCGCGCATGACGCCGCGGATCAACCACATAGTAATGAGAGTCGGGTTCATGACAATGCCTTGTTTGAACAGCAGACCGGCCTTTTCCGGTTCTGCCGAAGCATCAAAGTCGGTCAGGCAGCCTGTGGTGTCTGGCCGAACCAGGCTGACAGCAAGGTAGACTATCGCCGCCAGCATAATTACAGCCATAAACTGCAGGAAAAGCGCCTTGATCTCTGCGAGAGGTACATTCGATCTCTCTGCGCCGATTCTGCTGCTGACAGCCTGCCTGAGTTTTTCATCTTTGCCGGCCTCTTCCGCGATGCTGGCAAAGGCATTTTTTATCTGTGTGGGTTTCATGGTTCGTTCTCCTCGAATTCAAGACCGAGACGTTCTTTTATGCGTGCCAGGCGCGACATCACTGTGCCGATTTTGAGCTGCATTTCATTGGCGATCTGCTGGTAGCTCATTTCGGCGCTGAAACGCAGGGTTATTGTCTGGCGTTCGTCATCGTCGAGTCTGACAAGCAGGTCATGCAGACGTTCGACATCTTCGGCCCGTATCAGGCGGTTTTCGAGCTCGCGGGCATCGCTTGCCCCTTCGAAGCCACAGAAACGTGCCAGATAACGCAACCGGCTTTTAAGCTGCGTCTGTATTTAAGCGCCTCGTTGCGGGCTACCGTCACCAGCCAGGCTTTCTGCTGAAAACCTTCGCTCCAGAAATCAGGGCATTCGTAAGCTTTTACGAAGACTTCCTGGGTCAGGTCCCAGCTTTCGACCGCATCGATACTGACGCCGTAGATTACCGAATAGACCAGCCCCTGGTAGCGGCGCTGCATTTAGGCAAACATCTGCGGCAGATTGTAAGGTTTTTTAGTCATTGCAATATCTATAATCCATCTGCCGCCGATTTATTCCATTTTTTTATCTGAATTTTCAAACATTGAGAAATGCAGACGGCATCGACGTTGCTTGCATTTCTGCTCAACAGCCTTGCCGATATCGGCTTTTTCTGCACATCGCAATTAAAAAAGTGAACCGGTTTTTATGATTATTGATTACTGCAGAAACAAAGTTGATCCTGCGCGGTTCTGCATAAGCACATCCTGTGCAAAACAAGCTTACGAAAAAGCAATCCCGACTTTTCCCCGTGCCTACTATTACAAACGATTCTGCTTTTGCTCTGCAGTTACCAATAATCGGTGTTTATCTGTGTTCATCTGTGGCCGAACAAAACAAACCGCCTGAAAGGTCTGTATTCGTCTGAATCAGTATTTTCGACCCTTGTCAGTAATCGCTGTGGTTGATACGCATCCGGCGCACCCTGACATTAGTCGTGGCCCAGATGTAGTGGCGGTCGATGAAAAGGTCTCTGATGCCGGCTACCCGCCACTTTTCCCAGGTCAGACCGTCGTAGTAATGCAGAGAAGTTGATTGGAACCTTATATCAGAGGTTGAATAATCATCGTAAGTTACTGTTGTACCGTCTTTGCGCCTGACAATATGAGGCATTTTATCGCTGCCATCGAGACTTTGCCCTTTTTCGCCGTATTTAACGAAGCCATCACAGGCCACCCACACGCCAATAGAATTATTCTCGCCCGGAACGACGCCGATCGCTGTTATTACGTCAGACATAAAATGCGCATTAACAGTGGTGTATAAGAACATCTCGCCGGTCGGATCGATACGGTTTAGACCTTTGGTGGTGCCAATCCAGAGATTGCCGTCCGAGCCGCTTTTGATGCAGGTGTTGTTGCCAGCAGTCTCAATTCTCGTGAAATCTTTGCCATCCCAGGTGCTGATGCCCTGGTTGTGCATAATTGCCAGCACTTTGCCCTTCTGCGCGTGCCACCAGGCAAAACCGCGCACTTCCGGTATGCTCAGACCCTGAAATACACCGTAATGCTGCCACCTGAACGGGTCGCCATTCATATCTTCGCTGTCGGGGTTTTCAAGAATGTAAAAACCCTGGCTGCTGCCGATGTAGACTTTGCCGCCGCTGAACCAGACGACATTGAGCCTTTCGCCATCAGCCCAGGGAACGAACTTGTACAACATCTGCCAGTCTGGTCTTTCAACGCTGGCTTTTTTGCCTTCAACCTTCGCAATGCGGCGCACCATGCGCATACGAGCCAGGTGTCGACCGGAGAAAATCAGCCAGAGATAATCGGTCGAAGTGTCGGCCGCCATGCAGCTGATTTCCTGATACGGAATCGGAAACGAATTGGTGGCGGTCGCAAAATCTGACCGGTTGGTGTAGTGCTCCCAGTATCTGCCTGATTCAAGCTCCTGAGTCTGCTGCTCTTCTTCGGAAATAGCTTTCGCAAGTTCTTCTGCGTTTTCGGGTGTTTCTGCCTCTGCGCTTTCGTCAGTTTCTCCGGTTTTTTCAAATTCCGGAACCGGTTCCACTCTGGTGCTGAGATTTTCAAAGCCCCTGTCACTCTGCTTTATATGGCCGCTGGCCTTTTTATTGTCGGTTTTCCAGCGTGTCAGGCCATACTGGTGCGATATCCAGTAGCTTGAGTTTTTCACTACCTGAAAATACACCATGTCAGTTTCAAACGGAAAGTAGGTTTTATTGTATCTGGTCCCGACTCCGGCTTCCTGAAGCTCGTCAAAACGATCGGGTGCGAGATGTACAATGACCAGTCCGGCATCGGTGCAGACCAGCAGCAGCTTTTTATAAACATACAGACGGCTGATGCAGTTTGATGGCAGAACGCTGTTTTCGGCCATATACTGGCGCCAGGTGCCTTTGTAGAACCGCCAGAGTCCGCTCGATCGAGTGCCGACCCATACAGCCCGGCGCCCGATAAAATCAGCCAGAAATTCTTCGTCACCCTGCATTTCCGGCAACGGAACCCAGTCGAAAAAATCAGGATTTTCTTTGACTGTTACCACGCAGTTCAACCACTGGTCGGGTTTTGGCAGTCTGATCTCGCGCTGTGCCTGCCCGTTTTTTATCAGACTGAGATATTCTGGAGTTACCGCCAAAAAACGCTTTTCGCGACTTTTTCCCTCGTGGAAAATGTAAAAATCGTTAACCCAGCTTTCGGGCTGATTGGCGCAGTTTGTGGCAGTGAATTCATTGCTGCCAGAAACTTCGATCAGGCCGTTGCCCATTGTCGAAATCCAGCCCTGAAAGTTACTCTGCATGGCCATGGCTGAAACCCCGACTGATCTGATTTTAAGGGTGGCTGAATCGGGGTCGGTCTGGTAGTTTACCGGCGAAAATTTTGCCATACCGCCCTGCGGGATAAAGGCGCTGACAATGTAGCCACCAAAACAACCGGCATAGATGCGGTTTCCCTCTATCTGGATTCTGTTGATATCGAGGGTTGGCAGGTTGCTTTCCGGGCCGTAAATGCAAGTTTGTTTGCCTTGAACATTTATCAGTCCTCTATTGGTTGCCAGCCAGAGCCCGCCGCTTTCATCGGCGGCAATATCGACGACGCTGATCGAGGCAATTTCCTCGGGCAGTGGCAGCGGTTGCCAGGTGCAGCTGTCGCCGTTGTAGATGCTGACGCCCTTGTCGGTGCCAACCGCCAGAAATTTGCCGAAGGCGGCAACGCAGTTGGCCGATCTGCCGCCCAAACCGGTGTTTTCGGTTACCACCTGCCAGGTTGAAGCCTCTGTTGATACTGCCATAAATGTCATTGTCAGGCAGAGAATGCAGATCAGAATGGCGTGTATTGAAGGTGTGTGCATTAATTTTACTCCGGCAGTGAAAATGCCTGACCAGTTTAGCACATTGCAGGCCCTGATTCAGGCAACCACATAAAATTAAAAAGAGGCTTTGTTCAGCTGCCTGTCGTCAGAACTTGGCGGTTTGCCCGACATGCTGCCATGGAGCTTTTGTAACTTTCTGGAAGAAAGCTTGATAAAATGCTATTTATAAAATGGAATTTGCGTCTGGAGGCAATTGAAGATATGAAAAAAATCACTTTCTGTTTAACGGTTTGGCTGCTTCTTGTCTTTGCTGCCTGTGTTCAGCCACTGGCTGCGCAATCAAAAGCGATTCTCAACTGGCAGCCTGACGAAACCCGGCAGCCCAAGCCTTTCACTGAAGCCGAGATCAAGGAATTGATGACTGCAGTGGAGAACGGCAGACTCGAACAGGTTCAGAATCTGTTAAAAGAAAAGCCCGATCTTGTCAAAGCCAGAGACAACGATGGCTGGACCCCTCTGATCATGGCGGCTCGCTTTAATCACGTGAACCTGATTAAATTGCTGCTCAAGAGCGGGGCCAAAGTTGATGACGTTGATAACGAAGGCAGTTCGGCCCTGCATCACGCAAGCGCCAGCGGCCGCATGGAAGCGGTAAAGGCGCTTGTCGAAAACAAAGCCCGAGTCAGCCTGAAAAACCAGGGTGGCGATACACCTCGCAAACTTGCAAAATCAAGCGGCCACGACAAGGTTGCCGATTACCTTGAGAAGAAAAAAGGTTTTTAGTCATTATTATCATCCTGGGCTGTTTTGAGCTTGTTATGATAAAACAGGGGCTGTCTCATCGTTGAGACAGCCCCTTGAATTTATGGTCAGGGCCTGAGAAACTGGCCTATTTATAAAAATCTGCAGCTGCTCATGACCGTGGAAAATGGCGTTCTTCGGCAGGAGCGGTTGCTGTGCAGATCAGGGGAGAAACAGCGGGCCGGAGGCCGGGTCGAACACATGGCGCGGAAATAGAACCCCACCGTTGGCACCCTGGGTTTCGGCCGGAAAATCGGGATAGCCGAGAGTTTTGAGCAGGTGTGAGTCGGCATCGGTGTCAAAGAAAAAGATCGGGATATCAACCCGCAGCGGGGGCTTGTTTTCCGGGGTAAGCCAGAAGACTGCCGAAACAATGAAGCCTTCCTGCTCCGATTCCGAATCATGGTAAGGCTCGCGGGTCATTACGACCTCCAGAGTGCGCGGGGTTTCGGCTTTAAGAGAACCGACGGTTACCCAGAACGGGTTTTTCACTGTCCAGGAACCGCTTGAATCGATACGCAGAATGACATGGTTGTTCCACGCCCAGTACATACCGGCCACGAACGGGCCATAAAGAATCGTCAGACACAGCAGCAACGGGCCAAAACGGTTGTGAGTGAAGGTCGGGTCGGTTGCTTCTGAGCCCACGGGGGCGAAAATTGGCCGCAGAATTCTGGTCATGATCAACCAGCCGAGAAACAGGAAAAAGAACAGGATTATCCATGAAATGATCAGGACATTCCAGCCGTAAAGGGCGGCAGTTTTCATTCGTTCTTCCTCCAGGGTACAAGCATTATAAACAAAAACCGGGCTGTCGCACAGTGTCGTGTAACAGCCCGGTCTGTTAGCCGGTCTTGCGCTCGAACCCTCTCAGGTCAGGCTTTGCGGCCTTTCTTTTCGAGGTTCTGTTTGGCCTGGAAAACGAAGGTGGCCAGATTGGTCTCGCGGTTCGGCAGAATGGTGCCGTCATAGACCATATCGACGAACGGCGCCTGATTGCGCATGTGAACCTTGAGAATGGCGCTGGCGATGGTGCTTGGCATGCAGGTGAACGGCATCGAGTTGACTACGCCGTTGTAGCCTTCTTTAGCGAACGCCAGAGCGCCGCCGATACTGAGAATGGCTTCGCCGTTGATGTGGTTCGAGAAGGTTTCGCCGACTTCATGCAGAATGTGCTCGGTCGAATGGTCGAAGCGGTTGTCGAGAATCCGTGAGAATGGCTGTGAAATGAACTTCGCGACCATGCGCTGATACTTCGAGGTAAGCCAGAATTTGGCAGTTTCACCGAGATTGCCAAGACTTTTCTGGCGTCTGAAGGCTTCTTTAGAATCTTCGATGCCGGTGTGGGTCGTGTATTCGATCCATTCGGCAACCGACGAAGTGTAGGTCTCGCAGCCCAGGTCTTCGAGAGTTTTGATCAGCTGCTGGTTGCTTTCTTTGTGCGTGCGCACGAAGATTTCACCGACAATGCCGATCAGCGGGCGCTGTTCGTCGTTGCGCTCGATGGCGGCAAAAGCCCGGGCAGCCTTTTTGGCAGCTTTGATCAACTGCAGACCGCCGCCGGCCTCGATTGCCGAAATGCCCGAAAGCATTGCGTTTTCGAAAATTTTGTCAGTGGTGCCTTTGACCTTTTCGTAGGGTCTGATGCGCCACAGGGCCTTTTCGATGAGGTCAGAATAGACGATCGACTGCCAGGCGAGCTGTCTGAACTGCAGTGCCTGATCATCGTTGAAGTAGCCGGCGAAGCGGTAGCTGTCTTCTGAGCTTGGCGACAGAATCGGCACATTCACGTATTTATACTTGTCGAGCAGAATGCGGTGCAGGCGGGTATATTGCCCGAAGCGGCACGGGCCTTCGGTTTCTGGCATAAAGAATGCCAGACCGTTGTTTACATCCATGCCATCGGCCATGTGGCGGTCGATGACGTCGAACATATCGCCGGTGGTGACGATGCATGGGAAACATTCCTTGCCGCTCGTGTGTTTCTTGCCGAATTCGAGGCCGGCATTGGTGTAAGTCGGCATGACTTCAGCCTTGCAGCCGACCGCTCTGAAAGCGGCGGCGAGACAGCGAGCGCCTTCGGCCATTTTCGGCAGATACAGGGTGCGCTCGGTCAGAGGTGCCGTCGATTTGCGCGGCATGAAGTTGATGTCTTTGCTGGTCAGCACGGTGATCTGCTGCTGGTTCTTGATGGCGTCGATAAAGGCGAGCAGGCGGGTTTCGACACCGGCGCCGGCCGAATGTTCGTCGAGTTCGAGTTCGAGGTAGGGGCGCCCGGTGCGGTTCATTTCATGGTTGAAGAAATGCAGCACGAATGAATCGGGGCCGCATGAGAAGCTGGTCAGATAAAG
>Ga0208041_1002124_pt1 | contig 11058 bp, 6 predicted proteins | sample AD_SCU002_MetaG_FD_184453 | JGI IMG/M metagenome (GOLD analysis project Ga0208041, IMG submission 184453) | Active sludge microbial communities of municipal wastewater-treating anaerobic digesters from China - AD_SCU002_MetaG (SPAdes) (version 2) | ecosystem: Engineered > Bioreactor > Anaerobic >...
GGAAAGTGTTGTATATGAGAATGCCACCGTTCTTACCATCACGTGACAGATATACCCGCTCACGAAGAGACGCGGCTGAATATCCAGTATATCCAGACAATGCTCTGATTAATGCATGCGATAAGGTGTGTAGCCAGACAAATTCTGGCAGTGCACAAATATCAGTCCAGTCAGAATTACCACTGTATCCAGAAAGACTGAAATCTATCCATCGATGGTAGGCATCTGACATTGATAGATCCGGGATTTTTCCTGCAGAGGGTGTGATAAAAATGCCTTCCCCGAAGCCTTCGAATCCGGGATACCAGTAATACCCGTTCAGAGGTACAGCGGTCGATACAGGTTGTGAACCGTCATTATTGGCACCTGTTTGCATTCGCCGGTATCCGGTCTGAACAGTGATCGTGCGAATTTTCTTAACGGGGAATACCTTCAGTTCAGGAATAATTGAAACAGATTCAGGATGGAACTCTTCGTAGTTATCCATAACAAAATTATCCTTATGAATCCCTGCCCCCGAAAGAAGCGATTCAAACTCCTCGTACATCATATCCATAAAGGATGATTCTTCTGAACTGAGCTGTTTGTGAAATGAAAGAAACTCGACGACCCCCATGGATTCGATAGCGGAAACAATTGTATCTATCGCTGTATCAGATACCCTAGTGAGAAGTGTATCCTTGATCCATTTGGTCAAATCCTCCTGGCTCATCGTGGAAAGTACTGCTTGTGGGGTATTCAGGATGGTATCAAGAATTGCAGAAACACTGTTTCGCTGCAGAACTCGTGCGAGTTGATTGTCGTATCTTGGGATGGTCAGGAGAGTTATAGTATCTGCGATTCTCAAAGAAGTTGACTGTCGCTGGGTGACCTTCATATCATGGATGCAATTTTTTGTACGTTTGGGGTCACTAATGTAGGGAGAAGAGTTATTTTTTGGCTGTTCTTTCTCGGGAAATCTACCAGTACAGAAAAACTTCGTTCTGTAGATCTCTTTCATCGTCTTTTTTTCTCTACAGGTGGGGCATTCAACAACTATATCTGCAAGCGAACTTCCACCGACTTTCCAATAATAGTATTCCGGTTTGCAATCCTTGTGTTCGTGAATAGCGTACTGCCAGTTAACTTCATCGAGATGCCCGGCAGGGCACGCGGCAACAAACCTGACAATTCCTGAGTCCTGACGCCTTTTGCAAAGGGGGCACTCCCACTTATTATAGAGAACAGGGGCGTGTTTTTTCCCTTCAGTTCGCCCATAACAAATTCTCCATACTGGGAATAATTGAGTTGCATAGATGCGGAAATTTTCTGGCTTTTCAAGTCCTGCATTTGAGGGAAGTGCTATAATACGTGCTTTGTTATCCGCGTTTGAATTTTTCTGAATATATTTACAGAGGCGAATATCAGGTATCTCAAACTTTTCAAATATCTCCTCATTAAAGAAACTTCCGAGTCCCCTGTTCAAACTGGGAATCAATCTTGGCCCGTTCTTAGTTTCGATAATTGAACCGGGTCCATATGTAAGTACAAACTGAGATCGACTTAAATGTTGAAAACTTCTCACCATAATTATACCTCGAATCCAGTCGTTTCTTCAACATCCCGCAGTGACTGGGGGGCATTCTTGAACACCGTAATTAACCTCTCCCGGCGTTCATGAGCGGGATCGCCCAGTACGACATGATTGGTAGCCGGGACATATTGCGAATATTCATTAAATTTAAGGAGTGTACCTGCACCAATTCTCCGCGAATTCTCTTCCCAGTGTTCATATTGCGACTTTAAGAATGTGGATACCCTGTCAGGGATCTGGCCCCGTCCATCAAAACATGCGTGTATAAATTCATCGAGGTCGAGATTTGCCTGCTCACTCTGGATAAGGTGGCCATTGTTAGGAGCCCAGTTATTTTTTGCCTCGCCCATATTTCTGAGGAACGCAACCATCATAGGCCCTGCGGCGTGTTCGAGACAACCTTCTGAAAATGGGGCGACAGATGCAGGTTCAACCATGAGATTAATCCTGTTGTGATAACCCGCAAACAGTTCGTAATGGCTCAGATCACGTGGCCTTCCAGACTTGTAGAAAACGGTCACAAGTGCACCGTGCTCTCTTCCCACCCTGCCAGTTGCTTGGATATACTGTGAGGTGGTTTTGGGCTGACCATTAACAATCATCAGTGAGAGGTGAGGTATGTCTACGCCGGTTCCGAACATCGAAGTGGTGAAGATTGCATCGGCGTTTTCGGTGTGTTCTCTATTTCCCCCCTGCTCAAGTTCCTCAAGAATTTGTGGTATATCAGTTGAGTCAATCCGGCTGGAAAGTTCAATGACTTTTCCTGCATCCAGCGCTCTTGGGGAGTCATCGGCAATCTGGCTTACTCTTTCAACAATATCTTCCCGGTACAGGGACCGATTTCCACCCAGTTCACGGATAGAGTTAAAATATCCAACCAGAGTCCAGAAATATTTAATATATTCGTCATCCTGATGATTTTGTCCAGTCTGAAGGAATCTAGACCAGATTCTGATGAGCGGTGTCAGCGCAGCCATTCCAGGAGCGTAAACACCCATATATACCCTTCCTGCCCGGGTTTCATCCCATGCTGCATCCGGTCCAGGGAACCTGACAAAGAAACTGTCCTTATGCGTAACTCCTTGGGGAGGGAACTGAAACAAACTGCGTTGGAAGAGTTGTTCCACCTGTGCCTCTGCCTTGTTGACTGTTGCGGATGAAGCCACATATTTTGGTCTTCCACCTCCATGTCGGATCAGCCCATCCACCATCGCTTCGTACAGGCCAAACATGCTTCCGAGCGGCCCCTCCATGAGGTGCAGTTCATCCTGGACGATCAAATCGGGCGGACAAAATGGCTTTACTTCAACATTACATTCTGGCTGAAGAGCACTCTGAACAGTATCGCTCGGAAGGTATTCGTCGCCCTTACCACGAAGATAGCCATAATACCGATTGTACTGCTTTACAGCCCCGAACATAGAGCCCGCCCGGGGTTCGAATGCGAGTCGTGCAACCTTATCAGCAGTACTCACGATAACTGTTGGACATCGGTGATAAATCTGCTCATCTGTCGTATATGCCGGTATTGGCATTCTGTTTCCCTTTGCAAACGGTCCATGAAGACTGCAGAAATAAAACCCAGTTGCTCCGACGGGCTCACCACCCGGGTACGGTGTCGCTTCGTTCCATCCTTGGACTCTATTCAGATCGCATTCCGGGTTATTGCAGTGAATTTCGAAATCAGGGGATTTATCCCCTCTTCTTGAGGGTTCGGGCGGAACCGGAAAATATCCCGGGCGGGATGGCCTGAATGAGGCAACCTCAAATTCAACCGTTTCCTCCAGCGTATGGATAAATTCATCAAACTGCTTATCTTGAATTTTTGCATTGGATTCGGTGCTTAGTACCAGGTTTATGTATCCTTCAGGGAGATTATCGGGAACAAATTTAATAGACGTGATAAACTCTGGCAGCTCAACATCCTCAATTGCCCTATTCAACGTAGTTATATCACACGTAGAGTTAATTATCAGGTAAATAACGTTTTTCCCTTCTGTAAGCCCTGCACGAGGGAGGGAAAGCCAAGAACCGCACACAGGGCACTTTACGACCTGTGCCGGTTCCCCGTTCTCAACATCGGATTTCAGGGCAATTACTGCCCCTCTATCACCGCGAAGATGGTTTGGGGAGATGCTACTGCCAACCCACATCCCAGCCGAAAGACGTGCAGACCCATAGAGCCAATCGTCATCAAGTAGACAGCCATCAGGTCGCCAACCATGCTGCCCATTCACATCGAGGATCCGGAGATACTCCGCAGCTACAATCATCAAAAGTGTCCGTCTGAACTGCTGGACAGTAAGCAATCGCAATGTATATCGCGTTATAACCGAGACGCCTGCACCGGACCTATCGTATTTCTCTCCTCTCAGCCCTATAGCCATTTCTCTTCTGCGAAGGGCAATTACAAAGGCCATCATTGCCAGGTACGCCTCGGTTTTTCCACCGCCAGTCGGAACCCAGAGCAGATCCAGCGTATCACGGCATTTAGAATCGCGATTGTAGAGAGATTCCAAGCTGGCAAGGAAAAATGCAAGCTGGAATGGACGCCAGCGAAAATCTTCTCCGACATCTACAGCAGACTTCCTCTTTTTCCAGAGATTCTGAAGCAGGATGACCCTGTTGGCAAAGCAAAATGCAAGCTTTGCATTTTCATTCTGTAAAATACAATCCAGACCTGCTTCAAGACGTGCCAAGGTTTTCTTCTGATTGTCCAATATGTCACGACTGATGAGAGATTCTTCGTGGGTATCTCCGGAGATCTTTGCTTCCTGTTCCGTAACCCACTTCCGATAGGTCTCAATGAGAGGCGATAGAAATCGCATGAGTTCATCGTCACTCCAAGCTTCCGAGAGACGGCGAGCAGAAAACTCAGGTGTTAAAGAATCTCCGGAGAAATTCCAATCAAAATCCGGTGCGGGCGAGGGATGAAGTGGGACAAACTCCGTGCGGAGGTCACATTGTAAAAACTTTAGAGACTCATCGGAATAGTCAAATTCTGGCCATATAATCGATGGATCAAATTGATTCTGATATTCAATGTCTTTCCAGACCGCGGAGCACATGTGTCCCCTTGCAAGAACGGGAATATCTCTATAAACGTACTCGCCTACAGTTGTCGCATCCTGGGAAGGTGCAATTAGTTTTCCCTCATCTGCGACATTAATGCGTATTGAGGGCTGAAACAGAGATTTCTGTGTAATCTCTTCCCCCCAGCATTGTCCTAACTTCAGATCATTGATCAGGCTAACAATGATGTTTCGAGAAGTCTCACTATCAGGGATCACACGAATATTGATAAGAATTCTTCCATCCATTCCTTCGTACACAGGAATCTGTGAATTTTTCAAGTTTGAATATTGAATATGTAAGGAATTGCAAAAGGGTACCCGCTGCCATTTAGTCTTTTCCGTCTCTGTTGCGCAATCATCTGAAACATCATCTTTAGCAGGTATATATCGTGCCCATGAGGTGCAGATTGAGAGTCCCGGACTCAATCCACCCAGAGTGAAAGAAATGCCAAATGATTTTGATTTCATTTGGGGGTCTAATTCATTGGGCACAGATAACAGGTTGTCTGACCCACTCTCACCATCATCCTGTGGCAGATCGTCATTTTCTGATTTAATCTGCTCAGAATCAGGTGTTAGAACAACTTTTTTACACGACCTTGGGATTATCACTCCAGTTATATATTCAAAATATGGATCTGAAGTAAGGACTTCATCTGAACCGGATCTGGGGCCACGGATCTCTTTAATTAACTCAGTAATATAGTTTTCACGCATTATATCATCCTTGAGTATAATGTTGCTGTTCTTGAGTGTGTTAGTTGCAGTCTTCTGATAAACAATGGAATAATCCAGGTTATCCGCGACCCTGCTACCAAGTATAAGATGAAATAATAAGACTATTAATATCTTTTGAATCATTGACCGACTTTTGAGGCTCACCTAAACCAGTTCGAGTTCAAAAATACAAGAATAAGCAATGTATTCTATTCGTTCATTCAGGTATCTCCAGATACACAACATCCCAATGAAAGCAAATCTTGTCATAAAACCCAGGGAAAATACCGGAAGAACCCCAGTCCAGAGAACATTTGGGGACATTTATCTAGATCTGGAGAGTCCTAGTGTGAAGTAATAATCTCATAATAACGGTATGCGTTCTCTTCAAGACTTCAGGCCCTCATGCGCGGCTCACGTCATCAGTCAGAAAACATATTTGCAACTTTAGAATGCCTAGAAAATTCAGCCAGGGGATAGTTACCACCTGCGACACTAAATCATTAATTATGACGATCGGAGATACTTTCGCTCAATATGGATGAACGGAGTTGATCCATACCAGATATAGGGACAAAAATTAGCATTTCTACCCATCTTTTTCTAATAGGGTCGTGCGGAAGCTCAGATTATCACAAACCTTCCGTTATTTATTCTGAGACTCACTTGACAAACTCTTCAAAACCTTTACATCATCTTGATAATACTTACAAATCCCCCGTAATGGACACTTGTCATGAAGAGGATTTTGTGGTTTACATACTAAAGCAGTAAAGTCAAGGATCGCAAAGAGAAACCGACCAGGATCCTGTACAGCAAAGATCTCTCGAGCCAGCATTTTAATCTCTTTTCTCCTCCGTATTTCAACGGTGAGATGCAGACCATAGATTCTGTTGATGAATCGAGCGATGTTCGAGTCAATGGCCGGGTGTGGCTTCCCGTAACAGACGATAAGAATTGCCCCGGCCACATACTCTCCAACACCTGGAATCTCTCGCAACCCTTCCTCAGTCTCAGGAAATCTTCCACCCCATTTCTGGACGATATATCGAGCCGCCTCAATAAAGTGCCCGGAACGCCAGTGAAGCCCGAGATGCTCGGTTACTTTCTGGACTTCAGAATAGTCTGCCTGTGCAAGGGTAAAAACATCTGGATATTTTTTAACGAACCCCAGATACACCGGAACAACCTGGTCGGCCCTTGTTCGGTGCAACATAAATTCTGCAATCATGATCCTGTATGGATCACATGTATGGCGCCACGGGTAATCTCTGAAATGAGTATTACCCCATTGCAAGAGCGAACACTGTATCGTCTTGCATAATCCAGACGTCATATATCTGGCTTCAACTCCGGATATAATTCTGCCTTCCAAGCATTTCCCGAACAACCTGGGCTATCTTCCGTGCCGCCACAGGGCTAACAGCGTTTGCTACCATCTGATATCGCATGCCGAGTCCCATTCCGGAGGGAAATCGAAAATCGTCCGGAAAACCCATGATTGCAAGAGCCTCCCGCACAGATATTGTCCGCAATGGGAAACCATCTTCACCAGCCCGGGGATGGAGGATATATGTTTTCATAATGTTACCAAATGACAGAGCACACTCATCGTACTTTAGTTTTGACCATCCATATTTCCCGGATTCATAGTAACTTCTGTATTTATCTATTGTTCTCAATTGAGGCCATTCATGATCGGGGATATCCCTCTCAGAATACCGTTCATATTTCCCGATTGCCTGACCAACTGTGATGGGAGTCTCCTTTAAATGATTCAGATATATAAAAAAATCACCTGCACTCATCCCAAAGTCTCTGAACCCCGCCGTAAACAATCTTTGTCTTTTTGTTGCGGCCCCATAGTCAAAATACTTCAATGATTGCGAAGCAACACTATACCCTTCATTGATAACCTTATTGACGAGTGAGATATATTTTTCATCGCTCCCCAGAGGGGGCACATTCTCAAGGATGAATGCTTGAGGTCTAAGCGTGAACACATGATCAAAAAAACGTTCAAGTAGACTATACTCTGGATGAAGAGAACCCCGCCTCTGCCTGTTGATATTTGACCAGGGGCGGCACGGAGGACCTCCAACTATGACATCAAACATGTCCATAATAGGATCCCGGGCCAGATCGATCTCAATGAACTCACCGATCGCGTTGATAGAGTAGATCTCTGCAGAGTGTGGGTTGATGTCAGCACCGGTTACAGAAAAGCCTGCGTCTCTGAACCCCAGTGAAAGTCCACCAGCACCACAAAAGAGATCGAGTACCCTCATTTACTTACCATATGGATCTGTTTCTGGAAATACCCTGTGTCTCAATTGCTCTTCAACAAATCCGCAATACCTCTGGCAATTCCTGCTGCCATAAGCGGAGGAACGGCGTTCCCGATCTGGACATATTGAGCGGTCCTTGGCCCTTCAAAGAGATAATTATCAGGGAACGACTGGATCCGGGCAACTTCTCGCACAGTCAGGGACCGTGCCTGATTGATGTCTGGATGAATGAAGTAATGTCCGTCCCGGGATATATGAGCAACGATCGAATGTGAGAGACCGTTACTGTCGACCACCTTGTATCTGTCAAGAAACGAGGATTGGTTGGCATGTGTTTTCAGATGATCAGGCAACTGGTTATATCTCAGCCGCTTTTTACCATCATTCCACATCCGGATCGCAATTCGGTAAATCTCACGGTCTCTCTCAACATGGTTCCGGGCGATATGGTGACGGACGGATTTTTGACCGTTGCGGATGTAGTACTCTCGAAGGTACTTGGAAGGACAGCCGACCCTATAACTCTGGGGGCCATCGGTTCCCGTCCCGGGTTCAAGTTCAGGCAGATCGCCAAGAACATCCCGAACTTTATACCGGGGTTCGTTACGTTCAAACACCGGATAGTCAAAATCATGCTCCTTCCTCCAACCAATAAATATGATCCGCTTTCGGTCCTGCACGACACCAAAATCACAGGCATTCAGGATATGTGGCTCTGAAGGAGTAATATAGCCAAGATCATTGATGCGTTTAAGCAGGTCACTGTAAATCTCTCCTCCTTTAGCACTTAAAAGACCCGGTACATTCTCGAAGACAAAAATCTCTGGCTTGAACTCCTCAATAAATCTCAGATAGTGCAAATAGAGGTAATTCCTGGGATCGTCCAGCATTCCTCTCTGATCCCGGGCTCTGCCGATCAGCGAATACGCCTGACAGGGAGGACCACCTATGATTACATCGACAGTGTCTCTGTTCCTTTCAGTGAGTCGTTCGCGGACCTGATTTATGATCGAACATTCAGTATCCTGCGAAAGTTTCTGATTGATAACACTGGCGTCGGGGATATCACGTGATCTACACTCTTCAAGAAAATCTTCCCGGGACAACTTTTGATAATAGTACTGATAGTAGATATTCTGATGTCCTTTTGCCGCAAGAGCGTGATATAGGGTGCGTGTTTCGAGTGTTTGCGCCGCGTAGGGACTCATCTCAATATGGGAAATAATATCGAAATTCTTCCGAAAAAACCCCTCAGTGAGCCCTCCTGCACCTGCAAACATATCTAAGACAGTTTTTTGCGACGCCACGGTATCCCCCCTGACAATGAATGTTGTCCAAAGCCAGCAATAATTAGAGTAATTCTTAAAGCAAAGTAATTATCTTTATCTCTTTAATTATTCCATCCTAGACTCCCGAAAAATCATTCTTCCACTATTCCTGTATCGGACGTTGGAGAATCTGATCTAAATACATAGGATGTCCACATAAATGGCCCTAATTCATATGGATATATCTCCGCACTAGATGATAGCTTTATTAAAGATTCTGGCTAAGAGAAAAGCCCAGCCGCCCCTTCGGACGCCGGACCGCGCACCCCATCCATCTCCTTCAACCTGTTAGTTCTCACGCCCACGTCCGGGTCACCATGTTGTAAATGAGCAGGGAGCACAACCCTGCTCATCTGGACGACGGATAGTCAATCACTCATGGATTACAAACGGAATATTTTCAGATGCTTGCGCCGGTGAAACAGTGAGCGGCAATTATTTCATCCAGAATTGGCTGAATAAAATCTTGGGGATGTATCTATCCCTCCACCTCTTCCCAACCAAAACCAACACCCATATCTCCCCGCCCCCCGATCTCTCCTGCAACAACAATGGATCTCGCCCAGTACCGCCGGATCAACACCATCATCGAGCGCGACAGCGCCGACGCGACCTACCAGTACGCCCTCCTCCGGGGAGTCATCGAGATCTGCCAGCAGTCCTCCCACCTGCGGGAGGACGACGGCGATCAGGTCTCGTTCCCCCTCGGCCTGCTCGTCGAGAAGTGGCTGCTCTACTACTACCCGATCTTTGCAGCCCCGGCGTTCATCCCGCAGAAGAACGGGGAGACCCCTGACCCGGAGGCCGGCAGGGCCGTCTCGTTCCGGAAACACTTCATGCCGGTCATCGACTACTACCGGGACCGGGGCGGGATCTCGGTCTTCTACAACGACTATGCCCGCGGCACCATGCCGGCCGAGATCCGGCCCGCGTTCCGGACGCTCGTGAAAGCGATCCGGAAGACCATCACGGAGATGCCGATGAAGCACCTCGGGTACTCGCAGTCGAAGGAGCACTACTCGGTCTTCGACTACGACCGGCCGCTCTACCGGATCTCCGGCGACGGCCCCATCGACCGAACCTCCCTGATCGAGAACTCCGGCCGGTTCTCCCTCTCCCGCGACCTCTGCACGGTCTTCGAGCACTTCGGGGGGTTCATCTCCGGGGAGGAGAGCCTCTTGAAGAAGTGGGCCGAGTTCACCGCGGCCGCGGACAGGACAGGAACCGTCACCGAAGAGTGCATGCTCTCCCTGCTCACGAAGACCCCGACGACCGAACGGGCGATCGCGGATGCACGAAACTTCTACCGGTCGGTCTTTGCGGAGGAAGGGGCGCTCACCTGTGTCTGGTCAGGGAGATCCATTCACTCGCCGGAGGCGATGCATATCGACCACGTCCTCCCGTTCTCAGTCTGGAAGAACAACGACCTCTGGAACCTGCTCCCCGCCCTCGATTCCGTCAACGCCAAAAAACGCGACCATATCCCCGACCCTTCGCTCCTCAAGTCCCGGCGGGACTGCATCATCGGCTACTGGGACCTCCTCCACGACCACGCCCCCCGCCCGTTCGAGCAGGAGATTACCGTCTCGCTCCTCGGCCTGGAGGCACCGAAGAGCGACTGGCAGGACCGGGCCTTCGACCACCTCACCGAGAAATGCGCCTACCTCATCCACGTCCGGGGGTACGAAGCATGGGTGATATAGGCTGTCCCTTCTGCAACCCGCCTCCCGAAGACATCGTCCTCGCAAACGACCTCTGCTACGCCCGCTATGATAAATACCCGGTCAGCCCCGGCCACCTCCTCCTCATCCCTTTCCGCCACATCCCCACCCTCTTCGACGCGACGGACGACGAACAGGCCGCCCTCCTCGCCCTCGTCCGGGGGGCGAAAGCCCTCCTCGACGAACACTTCCACCCCGGCGGCTACAACGTCGGCGTGAACGTCGGCCCCGCCGCCGGCCAGACGGTGATGCACCTGCACGTCCACGTCATCCCCCGGTACGCCGGGGACGTCGAAGACCCCCGGGGCGGGGTGCGGGGGGTGGTCCCGGAGAGGAGGGTGTACTGAAGGATATCCC
>Ga0208041_1002125_pt1 | contig 11052 bp, 11 predicted proteins | sample AD_SCU002_MetaG_FD_184453 | JGI IMG/M metagenome (GOLD analysis project Ga0208041, IMG submission 184453) | Active sludge microbial communities of municipal wastewater-treating anaerobic digesters from China - AD_SCU002_MetaG (SPAdes) (version 2) | ecosystem: Engineered > Bioreactor > Anaerobic...
ATATGACGGGAACCAGCTTTCGTCAGCGGGAACCACCCAAGGATTCATCCGTGAGGAGATGAAAGTGATAGTAAGGTGGATCAGTTTTAGATGAGCCAAGTGGATCAAAACTAAGTGGGCGAAAACATCTCCCAACCATACTCTCCCGATCTCAATCCCAACGAATAGATCTGGCGGGCGATCAAGCGAGAGATCGCAGCGATGGTCATCATAGGCTATGAGCAAAATCACAGGCGGTTTTAAGAAACTGGCGGCAAAGAGAAGTTACTGGGAGAAATGGGTGGCAGATTCCTGAGTCCAAAGTATACTTCAAAGCAGTTACGGGAGTAATTATAAACTGGGGAACAACTCAAAACATCATAATGACTTTGAAGAAATCAAACTCTCCGTTCGAATAAATGGAGTCAATTCCTGGATCAACCTTTAACCGCTCAAAATCTTGGTTAGTAAACCGATATTGTGCCATATCCGGGAAAAGATCAGTATAGAATACCTTGTCCCTTGATGTTATAACTAAGTCTGCTTCTTTGCCATAGACCGAAGATAGCGATGAATGAGTATCATACCCAAAGTGCCATGGGACGCTATCCCCGCCTTTGAGATACATGGGAAGGCGCTGAACGGTTTTTTCTTCAGGAGTAAGGAGCGCATCAGCAAACCTTCCCGGAGCGATGGAAAATCCAGTTAACGGCGTAGTTACGTCACGGTAATCGAAGACGTGCTCCATACCTACAACCTCCGCGTGTGTGGTGTGGTAACTCATGCCCAGATTATAGGGGGAAGGATAAAGGCTGAGTGAACCACCCAATAAAAGACCTGATATTACCACTATTACAAGGACCGCTACAACAGTCGTTCCTCGCAGTAAGAAAGTTTCCCCTTTATAAGTAAGAATTGTATAGAGAGCATAGGCAGAAAAAATTGACATCAGGAGCATAAAAGGATGGAGAAACCTAAATGCATTAAAGGGGAGATCAAATAGAAGAAGTACGGGTAAAACAATCGATAGGACTCCAAACGGTCCAAGTAATGAAAGAAGAGGTTTATCGTATCGATCATAGTGGAGATTCCTCAGGAGTAAGAGAACAGCCAGAACAGATAGAGCAAATAAAAGCATTACTACCCCATATGTCTTGATACCGATCTCAATAATGTTATACCCATATCCCTGTGCATGAGAGATCGTACCCAGTAAACCCATAGCTTCCGATCGAGTGCCTTCTGAGAAGATGGTCTGGAATACTCTCCTTAATGTTTCATCCCATACCCTGAACGAGGCGATCCAGAAGATGGACCATATGAACATGGCTAAAAGTGGCAATATGAGTTCAAATTTATAACATTTAAGATCAGGTAAGGGTATTTTCCTTTCGCGGATATATCGTATTATTTCCAGCACGGCATGGGGTATCCAGAGCGTGAGGAAGACCAATCCGATGAACATTGTTGGAACTGGGTGAAAAATAGGATAAAGGATTACTAGTATGGAAAGTAGCACTGCCCAAGCCAAACGTCTCTGATACAGATATTTTAAAATGACAAATAAAACCAATGGTAAGAGAAGACTTGACAAACCATTAGGTATCAAATTCAAGTAGAAGTCAGTCCGGAAAATACTACAACTAACAATTCCGACAAGTAGTGCTGTAGCAGTATTGGAAAAGATTGCTTTAGCAAAGACATACATATAGAGGATAAATAGAACCGAAAATATGATCGGTACAATTTTATGTAAGACAACCAGTTCAAGACCCGTTAAAAAAATGATCTCAGAGAGATAAATATGAATAACGGGATAGATATCCCCTGCTGGTGTGTGGCCCATGTTGAACGTTTCTTTAATCCATCCAATATGGCTGGCTGGATCTCCACGTATTTCCCACATATAATAGCCGCGGATAATAAAGAGGGCTACGCAAATAGTATAACACAGGAGTACTAGCAAGAGCCCGATCTTCCAAAGGAAATTCTGATCTAATTCCTTCTTCGCTATCGATATAACGACGAGTACAATCCCAACAATCACTGAAGCGATCAAGCTCACCCAGAGTATCAGCGGCGTCGACCGATAGATCGAGGATTCATAGCCCGTGGCGGGTGTATTCCAAGTGATAATAAGCGCTACGCTCAGGAAGAGAAATAGAAATATCAGAATGGCCTTCTGGAAGCGCTGCCTGTGGGTTGCACTGGGACTGAACATAACTAATCAATGCTCTGAAGAATCTTCTTCCAGTTTTCTACGGTTTCCTCAAACGAAAAGTTTTCCTCCACAAACCGGCTCCCAGCTTTCGTAATCTCCTCCCAGTCCAGGGAGTTCAGCGCCCGGATCACAATCCTCCATGATGCACGCCGGGGAATTATTTTCCATAGTATATCCGGCCTTCCTGTCTATTATAACATCCGGTATCGCCCCGACCGACGTCACGAGCACTAGGGGTCCACAGGCCATGGTCTTGAGCATGATGTTCGGGAGCCTTTCGGTGGTAAAAGGAGAGGACGGGGAGGCGAAGCGGGTTGAGGTAGCCCGTGAAGGCGACACGGGCGATGACTCTCTTTTCCTGCAAGGAGGCCTCTATCGGCTCCCTCAATTGCCCGTCCGCGCCAACGAGCGCGCGAAGACCCTGCCGATCATTGAGAGTAGCGGGAAGGACCAGAGCGAAGTTCTGGAAGTCCTTCTCCCCGCTCAGTGGGCTGAGGTAGCCGATGAGGGGGGGCGGGATGATAGAGGTGATGACAGGGGGTCTCGAAATCGAGGAAGTGACGGTGGGCACTGAGAATTTTGTGGCGGTAGGGTTCGAAGTTCCATTCGAAGATGTGACTGGTGCAATTTGTCATGTATTATAATAATATTCATATTATTCTTAGCTGAGTATAATTGTCATTTAGTTGAATATAATTGTCATAGGGAAGAGCAAGTACACTGTTATCCCTACTGAGGACCAGTGTTCGTTCCTCGAAGCCCCTGTCCACCGCGGCAATTCGTCCGCCTCCACGATCTGCATGTCTACATTCTACGCCATGCCGACAAAACCAACATTGAGGTTGCCGAGATTGTCCGGTGTCACCCTCGGTTCGTGTTTAACGTCCACAAAGCGTTTGTCACGCAGGGGCTTGGTGCGGCGCTGCACAGGGAAGCTCTGCGACGAACCGCCAACCCCCCGGAAACAGGATGGTGCTGGAGAAGCCCGGCTCATCCAGCCTGCAGCAAACCGCCGAAAGGTCGATCCCGCTGGACACTGCAATTACTCGCCGATCGTCTCGTGGAACTGCAGATATTCGATAGCATCTCGATCAAAACCGTCGAGTGGACGGCTAAAAAACGCGCTCCAGCCACATACAAAAAGCGATGGGTCATTCCCCCCACCGAAAACGGGAACTTTGTCGCCGCGATGAAAGATATGCTGGAGGTCTACCAGCGACCGCATGATCCGGCACACCCCATGATTTGCATGGACGAACAGCCGATCCAACTGCATACTGAGGTGCGGGAAACGATCTCCGTACAGCCCAGCCGTCCGGAACGGCACGACTATGAGTATCGGAGAAGTGGGGTTGCCTGCGGGTTCATGTTCACCGAGCCGTCGGGAAAGTGGCGCCGGATAACAATCTCAGAAACACGAACGAAGAATGATTGGGCTCTCCAGGTAAAGCATCTCCTCGAAGTGGACTATCTTGATGCAGAGAAAGTGATCCTGGTCTGTGATAGCCTCAATACCCATACCCCGGCAGCATTCTACGATATCTCCCCTCACGAAACTGCAAAAAACCTGATGAGCCGGCTGGAAATCTATCACACTCCAAAGCATGGGAACTGGCTCAACACTGCCGAGACTGAACTCAGTGTCCTGACACGTCAATGCTTGGAGAGACGGATCCCAATGCTCAAAGCACTCCGGGCAGAAACTGATTTCTGGAGCCAGAACCGGAATCAAGCCCAGAAAGGCGCGAAGTGGCAATTTACCACAAGCGATACGAGGAGGAAACTCAAGCGACTCTATCTGATAATCTTAGAGTATTAGGAGACAAAGAGTACTCGAAGCGGTCAGAAGAAATACAATCGGGCAAGAGATAAAAAGAAAAAGGAATATATTTATGCGTCGTTAAATGATATCTGTGACCTATCAAACAGATAACCCAAGAGTAGCAGTAATTATGCTTAATTGGAATAGCAGTGAAGAAACGATTGAGTGCTTAGAATCATTATACCATATAGATTATCCAAATTACGAGATTTTAGTCATCGATAACAAGTCCATAGACAACTCTCTCCAAAACATTATGGACTACTGTCGTGACGTAAAACCAGTTCACTCTCCGTATATCAAAGGTAGACTAAATAATAAGCCTATTACCTACATTCGATACACAAAGACAGAGGCTGAACAAGGGGGTATTGCTGAAAGCGAAAACGAAATTAAAAACATTCCATCGGATAAAAAACTAATCATAATAGAAAATGATAAAAACTATGGCTTTCCCGAAGGCAACAATATAGGGATTAGATATGCCTTAAAAAAAGAGTATCCTTATATTCTACTATTAAATAATGATGTTGTTGTCCATGAAAACTTTCTTTCAGAACTAGTATCAGCGATGGAAAAAGATCAAGAGATCGCAATGGCTGGATCAAAAATCTGTGATTATTACCACCCTCAACAGATCCAATGTGCAGGTGGAATAATAAATCTGCCAAGAGGTATTATTAGAGATATAGTAAATGTTAAAGATAGCAAAAGATATGATAGTGTTATTGAAAGAGATTGTGTCTGGGCAACCTCTGCACTGTTTCGAAGAGAGATATTTCAACAGATAGGAGATTTAGATCAATTCTTCTTTTTTGGTATCGAAGAATATGACTATTGCGTTCGAATTAAGAAAATCGGTAAAAAGGTGATGTACATTGGTACATCAAAAATTTGGCATAAGAAAGGAGCAAGTGCTAAAAAGTTAGATATAGACAAATCGATGAAGGATCGGGTCCTAAATCAAAGAGGAATTTTGCAGCGTAAGCACTTTTATAGACTGTTCCAAAAACACATTCACACCCCAATGTTTATATTCCCTTATACGTTGTACATGTTAAAAAAAATATGTTATTACCCCATTCATTGGAGAGTATATAGACTGATAATGTAACAGATCCTTTTTTTGTAAGTTAGCCATGATTGGCCCTGAATCTCACCACCTAGATTTGGCAAAAGGAGATACAAGGCCATGGGTTTCATAGCGTTTATCGCTGATTAGTGTGACAAGAAGCTGTATCGAGGATTGCGGGTTGATCCGCTCCATCCACCAGGTAAAAGACGCCAGAGAAGAAGCAACGCTGAATCACTGAGAGGATCGTAAGATAAAACAAGTGAAACCAGAGTGGCATTACACTTGCGCCAAAATAGGTAATGGAATCCAGCTACTACTGGTTAATCTGCAGGATGGCAAACGGACGCAGAGATTCCCAGCCTTAAGGTGGCTCCTACAGCGTCAATCCGTATCCCCGATACGGAACTTGGAAACCCGCATGCACCCTCAAACAAGGTATGAGGGTCGCGAGACCAACAAATGATGCAGGCGGAAGGAGGTCCCAAAAATCGAATGACTGCCTGTAATGGGCAGGATAGAGACCGTTGCCTCGACCTGAAAGGATGCTGAAGTGGGAGGTATCCCAAAGCAATGAAAAGGTGGTAACCTCGTGAAAGTATATCGTTCAACGACACCGAATGGCGAGAAGCATACTGAGAGATCTTGCCCGCCAATAGAACTCCATTAACTAGAACAAAGTGAGGTCTGACGTCAACAGGCTACAGACCCGGATTGTAAAGGCAAAGCAGAAGGAAAATCGAATCTGGTCAAACACATCCACTTCAGGGTCGGGTTCTGGGTCTGCTACTTCGTCTGGCCGGTCACCGTTTCTCCGGGTTCCTGCAGGTTCCGGCGGAGCCGGAACTCTATCATCGCATACACGAACAGACAGAGAACCATGTTCGTCGCCAGCGCCTGGGTCCGCGACGGTTTCTTCATGAAGATCCCCGCCACCTGGAATGAGGGGTCCTTGTGGAGCTGCAACCCCCGTTCCACTGCGCCCTGCTCTTTGCAGTTCGCCAGGAACCCATCTGGTGAGAGTTCCTGGTCGTTCGTCGCCAGGACGAATCTCCCAAGTTTCTGCCGGTTTTCAGCAACAACCCCGGGGTTGTACTCAATCTCTGCGGAGACCGTATAGACCGTATAGACCGTATAGACCGTATAGACCGTATAGACCGTATAGACCGTATAGACCGTCTCCACCGGCTCGTCCGCCTTCAGTCTGCCGCGTTTCTTTGTCTTCTTCTCGAGCAGTTGTTCGGATGCCAAGAGAACTGAAACGGAACTGGGAGTGCTCCTGCTGCTGTTTCTGGAACTGTATCACAGGAGTGAATGCAAAAAACATTTCATCAACTCCGTGAGAAATAATCTCCGAATTGATGGAACGCTTTTCTAAAAGACTTTGACCAAACTTTGAAACAGAAACAACCTGATCTGCCAAATACATCTCGGATCAAATCCTCATCACATTTACTGTGTCAGTTTATGAAATGTATCTAAATACATTTCAGCTTTATCGGGCCACGAAAATTTACTTTTTGAAACCATTTCTGCATTTTTAGACATTTCTTTTCGAATTTCCTCATTCTTTAAAAGATATGATATTCTTTCTGCCATTTCTCGACAGTTATCTTGCTGAACTAAAAACCCAGTATAATTGTCGATTACAATTTCAGAAAACGGTCCAAGGTTGAAGGCGATGACTGGACATCCCGCAGATTGAGCCTCCACCAATGTTAGACCAAACACCTCCATGTCAGAGGTTGATACGTATATATCCGCAGATTCATAATAACCGTAAGCGCTTTCCACATACCCCAACACAGTAACATTTTTGAAGGCTTTCAGTTTTTGGTATATCGATTTATCCAGGATAGTTCCACAAATATATACATATATCTCTTCAGGGAGATATTCTAGAACCGTAATAAGTTTACTATACTTTCTCTTATCTATTGCCCCAACTAAAAGAATACAAGGATGCTTTAAACAAACGGCTTCTAATGAGGTGGTGTTAAATGTGCTTATCCCATTATAGATTACTTGAGATTTAACCCCTCTTCCAGCTAATTTTGCTTGTTGGAACTCAGACACACATACTACCTCATTAGAGAGGTGCAACTTAATTTCGTTGGGAATTTCTTGAAAAATCCCCGCAAAAAATGATTTATAGTTATAAAACCAATTCATAGGCCAATTGCTATGCACTGTCGAAATCAATGGCACATGTGAAGGCAGTGTTAGGATGCCTAACCAATCGTGTGAATGGATGATATCTGGTTGAAACTCCTTTATGATGTCGTTAATTTCTCCTGTTGCAAACAATCCTTTACTATGAATTTTATACACGAAAAGGTCCTTTTCCCAATCAGAGTCTACGAAATCCTTGTATATTACTAATCTGACCTCATGATTCTTTTGGAAATACTTTGAAAGTTCATAAACTACTCTTGATGTACCGTTCCATTTGACTAACCATTTTGCAATGACCAATATTTTCACTTCTTTCCCCCGACAATTTCTTCATATATATCCTCGTATTCTCTAGCCGCCCTTTCCCATGTAAACTCTTTAACTCTTGCCAATCCCTTTTCAATAAACATCATTCTTTCCGCGTTATTATCTGCGATTTGGCAGATTTTGTGGGCTAAGTCAGTCTTACTATATGGGTTGAATAGTAATCCTGCATCCCCTAAAACCTCCGGACATGCTCCACCTTGCGATGAAATCACGGGTAGACCATGGCTCATGGCCTCAAGTAGAACTATGCCAAACATTTCATTGACGGATGGGAGAATGAACAAGTCCGCAGAAAGATAATATGGTGTAAGATCTTCGGCATAAGGCATGAAAATTACCTTATCAGATATATTTAAGTTCATTATTTTCTGTTCAGCATCCCCCTGCAATTCACCTTTACCGATCAGAATAAAAATCAGATCTTTTTTTATGGATAATGCAACTGGAATTGCATCAACCAGTGTCATAATGTTCTTATAGCGGTTCATGTTTCCAACATAAAGCACTATAAATTGGTTTAAGGGTATGTTTGACTCTTTTCGGATTTTTTGTTTTTGAGCATTTGTAATTTGCAACTGTGACGGGGCCTGGATTCCATGGTATATTACAGATGATTCAATTCCATACTCGAACTGAAGATGTCTCCGAACATAGTTTGATATCGCAACGTGCTGATTAGAGCAATGTGACGCCACTTTTAGCATGTATTTTTCGATGAGATAGTAAATTTTCTTTAAATCCTTCTCTAAATCAGGTTGGGGTATACCGTGCGATGTAAGAATACAGGGAGTACCCCAGATTTTTTTGCTTATATAGATAGGGACAAAGAATGCTGCATAATTTAAGTGAATTAAATCATTACAGTTTAGTTTTTTAAGATGTTTAAAGAGCAGTATCAGTAATTTTAAAGGAGAGTTTGTATATACAATGATGTTAACATTCTTTGGGAAGTCTAAACGTTTTGATACCGGATCTGAAGCAAATAAGTACAGATCTATTTCATCTATACTCTTAGATAAGGCTTGAATTAACTCAATAGTATACGTTCCCACGCCGCCATTTAACGAACTAATAAATGCAACCCTCATATTTCGGTTCTCCAATGGTAGCAATTACACAGCAAATTGTTACACATAGTTTATTTCTTAAGGTTTCCTTGCTTTTATCGATATAAAGTGTGCATGGCGTGGATCAAGCTTTCCAAAATATGGAGGTAAAGGATAATAACCCGCCCCTAAGACAATATAATCAACAAATCCATGACATTCTAAAAACTCCTTAAGTCCTAAATAATTAAATATAGTTTTGTGAGTCCAAGTGGAGATTACCTTCGTTTCATTGCGACAGGGAGCAAGTGGATTCCCAATGCCCAATTTCTTTGAACTCATGTTTGTTAATGAAAATATTTGCCACCCCATTATACTGGCAAAAATGTTATGCCAACTACTTGCATTTTCCGTACTAATAATAACATATCCCCCTGGCTTCAATATCCTAAAAATTTCAGAAACAAAAAGATCCAGATTTGAGATATGTTCAATGACTTGATTGGCGTGAACTACATCAAAACTTGAACCCTGAAAGGGCAAAGGCCAATTAAGATCTGATTCTATAACGTTTATTCCTCGATTGCGAGCTTCCTCAGCTTTGCTCTTAACAATCTCAACGCCATATAGACTCTCTGTTCCTATTCTATTTGCTAACTCCGATGTCCAATGACCATCATCACAACCTAGATCTAATAACAGTGATGATGAATCTCGCTCAATAAGCTCAATTATATTTTCCTTATTTTGTTCCATTGCATGTTCAAACATCAACTTGAATTGTTCCCGCATGGCTCACCTCCTGCATTCTTAAACTCGTACAAAGCGTATTTTCATCGTATTGCTCCTACCACCGTGTAGTTTCCCTAAAACAGGAATGACGTGCGGAAGAAAATAGATCTTCATCACATAATCCTCCTTGAGACAGCTTCGATCGTGCCTTTCCAGAACCCGAACGTATAGGACGCATGCTCAAGGACGAAGACAATGGGTATTGAGACGAGATACTCGGGCCTTCGCGCCTTGGCGAGTAGGACCAGAGTGTAGCCGCCAATAATCGCAACGTAGATACCAAGCAGGGCAAAGAACACCAGGGGCGAGATGAACGCCGTCAGAAGGATAACGATGGCCGCGATCGGCGGGACCACCTGGAGGTCCCAGAGCCGGTTGACACCTCGGCCGTAGCCGAAGAAGTGCATCCTTCTCACGAACTCCTCAATCCCGCGCTCCTGGTGGTGGTGGACGATGGCGTCCGGTGTGTAAATGATCGTACCGAGCTGCTGGAGCCGTGAGTTCAGCTCGGTGTCTTCGTTGATGGAGAGACAGACATCAAACCCTCCAACCGCTACAATATCCTTCTTCCGGTAGATGCTGTTGCAACCGCTGATGCTCTTGACAACCCTCTTCCCCTCGAGCACCCGGTCCTGTACCGAGTTGGCACTCCCAAGGAAGGTGTCGAGGGCGAGGGCAATGGACTCCTCCCAGAGCCCTGTGCCGACGTTCTTGATCCCCCCTCCCACGCCCACGATGCCATCGTCAAACTCGCAGACCAGGTTTTCGAGCCAGTCTTTCCGGGGGATGCAATCTGCATCGGTGAAGGCGACGTAGTCTCCCCGGGCATGCTCGACACCAACCTGGCGGGCACCGCCGACGGTCCTGTGATCCTCGTACACCACGGTCACAGGGTACTTTCCGGCAACCTCCACGGTGGCATCGGTGGAGTGCCCGTCTACGACAATGACCTCATAGGGCTGCAGGGTTTGCTCGAAGAGGGCCTGAAGGCATCGCGCGATCTTGGGTACCCCGTTGCGAACAGGAACCACCACAGATACTTTTGGGATTGAACGTTTGGCCATTGTTATTGTACTCCTGCAGGAAATCTGAAGCCCAGGAAACACTCCGCTCGGGTTTCAGGCACAATTGCAATCATTCGTAGGTCCTCTCGGATCAATGGGAACTCCCCTGCTCAGCCTTCCCTGCTACCTTTCCAGCCACCGGGCTCCCCTGCATCAACTGCACGAGCGAGTACAGAATGACCCCCACCGTCGCGAGCAGCAGACCGAGGATCAACATCGAAAACCCCCCCGTGAAGATGATGTAGTGGAACTGCCCGCTCCGGAAGTACTCCGAGAACGTGTAGATCTCCGCACCGATCCCGGCAAGTGTAAAGACCGCCCCCGGGATCCCGAAGAAGGTGAGGGGCCGGCGGAAGCTGATCAACTTGACGATGTTCATCAGCACCCCGACGCCGTGGGAGACCGGGTTCTCGCTCGATGTCCCTTTGATGTCGTAGCGGACCTTGATCGGCACCTCGGCGACCTGCAGGTGGTGGTCGCTGATCTGGATCAGGATCTCCGAGCCCGCGCTCATCCCCTCGCCGCTGATGTGGATGGCCTCGATCGCCTTCCTC
>Ga0208041_1002126_pt1 | contig 11051 bp, 9 predicted proteins | sample AD_SCU002_MetaG_FD_184453 | JGI IMG/M metagenome (GOLD analysis project Ga0208041, IMG submission 184453) | Active sludge microbial communities of municipal wastewater-treating anaerobic digesters from China - AD_SCU002_MetaG (SPAdes) (version 2) | ecosystem: Engineered > Bioreactor > Anaerobic >...
CAACGCCACGCTGGCAACGCTCTCCTACCAGCAGGTGAAAGAAGTAATCTGGGCTTACAAAGAGCGTTTCAGATCTCTCGAGAAAGACGAGAGGATCAAGTACATTCTGATCTTCAAAAACCACGGAAGAGAGGCCGGCGCTTCTCTGGCGCATTCGCACAGCCAGCTGATAGCCACGCCCATAGTGCCCAAGCGAGTCAGCGAAGAGATCGCCGGATCGATAGATTATTACAGCTTCAGGGAGAGGTGTGTCTACTGCGATATGGTGAATCAGGAACGGCTCGAAGGAACCAGGGTCGTCGAAGAGAACAGAGATTTCATAGCCTTTGAACCCTTCGCCGCCAGATTTCCCTTCGAGACCTGGATAGTTCCGAAAGTCCACAACCACAATTTCGGCGAAATAACGTCCGGAGAGATAGACGGTTTCGCCTTCATCCTGAAGAACACGTTGCTCAGAATACATAAGTCCCTCGACAACCCGCCTTACAACTTCATGCTGCACACGGGTATCAGGGGCGGTAAGGATATGACTCACTATCACTGGCATCTTGAGATAGTGCCGCGCCTTACGAGGGTGGCGGGATTCGAGTGGGGCTCGGGTTTTTATATAAATCCAATGCCCCCGGAACATGCGGCGATGTATTTGAGAGAAGTCAAGATCGACGGGGAGGGATGAACTTGGAGACCAGAGTTAGCGCGGAGCTTTTACGGCATCTAGAGAGCCTTTCGAAACTCGAGCTGGAAGAAGGAGAAAGAACCGGTCTCAAGAGGGATATCGAAGAGATTCTACAGTACATGACTCTGCTCGATGACCTCGACCTGAGCGTGGACGAGATGGTATCTCCGGTGGAGATAGATCTCGAGCCCAGACCCGACGAGGTTCAACCCTTCGAACACAACGAAAAGATAACTGAGAATTTCCCGGAGAAGTCCGGACCGTACATAACCATTCCCAGAATCTATAAATTTGATGAGTAGGGAACTTGGAAGGCAGTTCGAAGAGCTCGCCTGCGCCTACCTGAAAAACACGGGATACAGGATAGTCGCCAGGAACGTTTCCTACAGGTTCGGAGAACTCGATATAGTGGCCTACGATGGCAGAGTCCTGGTTTTCGTTGAAGTCAAAGGCGGAAATGGCTTCTCCCCGCCCAGGTACAGGGTGGACGAGAGGAAGTTGAGACATCTCGAGATGGCGGCCAACAGGTTCATAGCGCAGGAAAGGCCGAAATTCGACGAAATCCGCCTCGATGTGGTTGAAGTGCTGAACACAGGAGAGATAAATCATATAAAAAGTGTCGGAAGGTGGTAGGAAGTATGAGAGATAATCTGGCGATAGAAAGGGAGTACAGTAGATGGCTTGAACATTCTTCCGGTGAGTTGCTCGGCGAACTTGAAAGCCTCTCGGCCGGAGAGGTGATCGAGCGGTTCGCCATGGATCTGGAATTCGGTACCGGCGGAATGAGGGGCAAGCTCGGCGCCGGGACCAACATGATGAACTCGAAGACCGTTGCGAGGGCTACGCTGGGTTTTGGAAAGTGGATACTCGAAACAGGCAAACCATCGGTCGTCATAGCCTACGATACGAGGAACAAATCGCTGGAGTTCGCTGAAGTGGCAGCCGATGTACTATCTTCGATGGGAATAAGGGTTTACCTCTTCAACGAACCGACACCGACTCCCGTTCTCAGTTACGCCGTAAGGGAACTCAAAGCGGGCGGGGGCATTGTGATCACGGCGAGCCACAACCCTTCTCAGTACAACGGATACAAAGTCTACACTTCCGATGGAACGCAGGCCGTTCCCGAACCTGCCGCGAGGATAACCGAGAGGGTAAACGAGTCGGATTACTTCGAAGAGTATGCCCCCAGGAAGGAACTTATCGAGATCGCTCCGGAAAATATACTTTTAGGTTTCATGAAAACCGTTGAAAATAAAGTGAAATCTTTGTGCAACAATTATGAGAATATGCGTCTGGTATACACTCCTCTACATGGTACCGGCAACTATCCGGTGTACAGAGTGCTGTCTGATCTCGGCCACGAAGTCTTCCGCGTCGAGGAACAGTCGACGCCCGACGGTAGTTTTCCAACGGTCGGCTATCCCAATCCCGAGGATCCGCGTGCCTTCGAAATGGCCCTGTATTTGGCGCGTGAACGCAACTGCGACATGATAATAGCTACCGATCCCGACTGCGATCGTATGGGTTTGATGGTTAAGCACAACGGCGAGTTCCTTCTTCTGAACGGCAATCAGACCGGCTCTATCATGGCGGCCTTCATACTCGAGATGATGGAGGGAAACCTGCCGGATAATCCCTTCGTAGTGAAGACGATAGTGACGACCGATCTGGTCAATAAAATAGCCTCAGATCACGGAGTGGCAGTCAAAGAAACCCTTACGGGTTTCAAGTTCATAGGAGAGTTGATAGAGAAATCCACAGTCTCGGGAGTGGGGAATTTCCTGTTCGGTTTCGAGGAGAGTTATGGATATCTCTTCGGAAAACACGCCAGGGACAAGGATGCGGTGGTTGCGGCAGCTCTGGCGAGCGTTATCGGCGGGTTCCTCAAAAAGAAAGGCGAAACGCTCTACGATTATCTCGAGGGGATCTACGCCAGGTACGGGTATTTCATGGAGGATCTGGTGAACAAAGAGTACGAAGGAATCGAGGGTAAGCGCAGGATAGATTCCATAATGACAGGCTTGAGGGAGAAGGGGGTTCGGCCCATGAAAGGGAGAAAGTTGATCGAAATACTGGATTACAGCCCGGGAATAGAGGGACTTCCGCCTTCGGATGTGATATCGATACAGTTCGAGGGCGATCTCAAACTCATCGCAAGGCCCTCAGGAACAGAGCCCAAGATCAAGTTCTATCTCATGGCCAGGGGATCGAGCAGAGAAGAAGCAAGAAAGAATATAGATGAAATGAAAGAACTGGTTGAAGGGATTGTAGGCCGATGAATCACAAATATGCACACATACTGTACAACGATAAAGAGTACCTGACTCCCAAGAAAGCAACGTTCGATCACCGGACCAAAGCCGGTTTTATGACCACCTGGTCGACCGATCACGCCTCTTTGCTTCTGAAGGAGAAGTACTGGAACTGTCTGAGCGCTTTCGGTCTGGAGAGCGCCATGAGAAGAAAGATATCCTTCGAAAGAAAGCACAGCGACACAAATCTCCTGTATTTCAAATACGAACTGGAAGTTCCCGACTCACTGGAGGGATACTTCGACGCGACCGTCGTCGGGGCCGTTTCCAGGCATCTTTCGATAAGGGAAACCACCGAAGAGGTTTACAAAATGCTCCGCGACTACGCCGACGGGTCGCTGAAATTCAACGACCAGATCATTTCTTCGTGGCTGGGCGAAAAAGTCAGTTCGCTTTACCTTGAAAACCGCGAGAAGAGCGAACTCGAAAACGCACTCTTGAAGTATGTGGAAACGATCGTGAGCAAAATTCTGTGGAACGTTTACAATGGAGATCTGCCAAGGATGGGTAAAGACTTATCGTCGATGGTTTATCTTTACACAGAGATGCTGGATCTGGCCCTGTCTGTCTAGTCATGAAGAGATTTGCGGCCGTTGTCTCCTACGACGGGACGGATTTTTTCGGTTTCCAGAACCAGCCGGAAATGCGGACGGTTCAGGGTACCTTCGAAGAGGCTCTCGAGAGGATCCACAAATACAGGATCGTGACTCAGGGCGCCGGAAGGACCGACACCGGCGTCCACGGTTACGGACAGGTAATAGCCTTCGATTCCAGCCTCGATCATTTGAGCGCCAAAATAATGTGCGACGCGCTGAACGCGAATCTTCCGGCCGACATTTACGTCAGAAGGGTTCACGAAGTGGAGTCCAATTTCAGTCCGAGATTTGCGGCGAAGAAGAGGATATACCACTATCACATACTCAATTCGAGCGAACCCGACATATTCCGGCGGAGGTACGTCTGGTGGTTCCCGTACGGGCTGGATATAGAGGCGATGAGGAAGGCCGCCGGCCACCTGACCGGGGAGCACGATTTCTCGGCTTTCAAGACGGGTAGAGACGATAGAAACCCCAACAGAACCATCTCGTCGATCAGGATAATCAGGTACCCTTCCCGTTTGATTCTGATCAGGGTAGAGGGCGTTTCCTTTTTGAAAAGAATGGTGAGAAACATAGTCGGCACTCTCGTAAAGGTTGGAACGGGCGGCATTCAAGAGGACACGGTGAGGGAGTTCCTTCTGTCTCAGGATAGATCGAATCTTCCAAGCTCGGCACCTCCTCAGGGACTGGTCTTTTACAAGGTCATATTCGATGAGTTCGAAACTTAGGCTCGATGAACTTTTATTCGGTAAGGGAATGTCAGAGAGTAGGAGCAAAGCCAGCGAATTGATAAAGGCCGGCAGAGTGTCGGTGGAGGGCTCGATCGTCGAAAAACCCGGCTTCAGGGTCGATGTCGAAAGCCGCATCGCGATAACCGGCGGGAAACAGCCTGTGGGTCGCGGATACTACAAACTGGAAAAGGCCCTGGAGTTTTTTGGCCTCGACGTTTCAGGCAAAGAGGTTGTAGATCTCGGCTCTTCCACGGGAGGGTTCACACAGTTGCTGCTTGAGAAGGGTGCCAGGCGTGTAGTCGCCGTCGATGTGGGCAAGAATCAACTTCACCCATCGCTGAAAAACGATGAACGCGTCTTATCGCTAGAAGAAAGGGATCTGAGAGAACTCACGCTCGAAATGGTCGGGGGGAGGGTCGATCTGGTAACTGTCGATCTCTCCTTCATACCGACTTCTTCGATCGCCCGCGAAATCAGCGAACTTCTTAAGGATGGGGGATTGTGTGTTTCCCTTGTGAAACCCCAGTTCGAAGCCGGTCCCGGTAAGGTATCAAAAGGAGTCGTGAAGTCTCGCGCCATTCATGTGGAAGTTTTGGAGAGATCCATAAAGTCCTTCAGAGAGGCCGGTCTCTATGCACAGAACTTGACTTTTTCTCCAATTCGTGGAAAGAATGGTAACATAGAGTATTTGCTCCTGACAGTGAAAAAACAGATCTTCGTCGATATCGATACGTGGTTTATAGTTGATAGAGCTTTTTCTCTTTAGCAATCGGGAGAGTTTTCAGTCAATCGAAGGGAGGGAAGACCCGATACGCTTTTAATTCGGCCCGTCGGGTTAATTTTGAAATTTTTCGTCTTTCTTTTGTGCTTTGTGATCCATTTTTCTGGAGTAGCGGCTCAAGAGCTTTTCGATTTCGTACCCGAGAGTGCGGGGTATTTTGTCGTTCTGAGAAGTATGCGTTCGACTCTCGAGACTCTGAGGGACAGTACCAATTTCTTCGGTGCCTACCTTGGAGACGAGGGTTTCGGCGCCGAGAGGGCTCTTTACGGAATAATAGACGCGACCGGTTACAACGCCGAAGTCGATACAAGTCTGCTGAAGGATGCCTTGAACAGAGACCTTCTTCTGGCCGGAGAAGGCCTGGAGCTCTCCCTGGAAGATCTTCTCACGTTCGATCCCTTTTACCTTCTGGAGAAGCTCAAGCTTTCCAGAGCGAGGATCTTCATAGTCTGGAAGAGCGAATCTTCCTTCACTCTTCTCAAAGCCGTCGCCGCCCTGCTGGATATGACGATCTTCGCCCAGCCGGGGGAGAGCATAAACGAGTTGAGGAGCAACAGCGGGACGCTCTTCTACTACACAGGAGAAGGTTTTCTGATAATTGGCGGTAACAGGGAAGCCGTTCAAACGGCCCTGAACACCTATCAGGGACAGGAAAGAAGGTTGCTCGAATCTAGCGAAAAGGGGAGAGAGATAGCCGAGATGAGTTACGACTACACGATCACGGGCTTCTTCGACAGCGATCGTTTCAAGATAGATCTCGGACTTCAATCTCCGTTTTCGGTGGACAACACGGTTGTTTTCGCCCGCCCGGAAGGCCATACGTTATCGGCCACCATAGTTCAGGACACGATATTCCTCAATTCGCAGGATCTGGAAGTTTTTTTGAAGCTCGCCGATACGAAGGAGAGCGAGGCCTCGGAAAAGACTCATGGCGACTATACGGTCTTCTTCCCCTCCTCTTCCGTAGAAACTCTGAGAAACGAGTTGACCCACTGGTTCGAGCTCGATCTCGAACCTTACAGGGAACTGGCCGATTACATAGTGCTCCTATCCAGAGAGAGCACCGGGAACGCCCGGATATACGGAGAGCTGGTTTCGGAGGTTCCAAAAGTCTCGGCCGTTTTCAAGAACAGGAACGGCGATACCTCCTTCCTCGAAAGCCCCCTCAAAGAGTGGGGTGCAAAGACTTCGATTTACAGGGGAAACCGGGTATATGAACTGGAGAATGATTTCGACACGATATATTTCATTTTCTCACCCGCGACCACGGTACTCACGACACTCACTCCCGAGGAGTACTACTCGACCGTTTCATCGTCGGGAACGCTCCGGGACAACGTCAGTTACGAGTTTGTAAGAGAACTGGGAATGGAGAAAGACATCGTCGAGGCCTTCGTCGATGTGAAGAAGATCTTCAAATCGCTGATAGGGATTACGCTGGACAGTGCGATCTTCTATCAGCAAACCTTTCTGGAGAACGGTAAGATGGTTCACGCTCTCCGGTTTTACTGAGGTGATTGTATGTCCATTTTCGATAAGATTTTCGATAAGAACAAAATGCTTCTTAAAAAGTATTCGAAGGTAGTCGATAAGATAAACTCCCTGGAGCCTTCGGTTAGTAAACTTCCTCAAGAGGAGTTCTTGAAAAGGACCGAAGAGCTGAAGAAAGCGGCCGAAAGCGGTCCTCTGGAGGACTTGATACCCGAGGCCTTCGCGCTGGTGAGGGAAGCGGCGAAGAGGACCACCGGTATGAGGGCCTTCGACGTGCAGCTTATGGGAGCCATGGCCCTGAACGAAGGCAAGATAGCCGAGATGAAGACCGGCGAGGGAAAGACCCTTGTCGCGACCATGCCGCTGTATCTGAACGCCCTTACAGGAAAGGGCTGTCACCTGGCAACCGTGAACGACTACCTGGCGAAGAGAGACGCCGGCTGGATGGGACCCGTGTACGAATATCTCGGGATGAAGGCCGGCTTCATACAGGCCAGCATGGATCCGGTCACCCGGAAGGAAGCCTACAATTGCGACATTACCTACGGCACGGCCAACGAGTTCGGTTTCGACTATCTCAGGGACAACCTGGTCTATTCGCTCGAGAACAAAGCTCAGCGCGGCCACAACTTCGTTATCGTGGACGAGGCCGACTCAATATTGATAGACGAGGCGAGAACGCCTTTGATAATCTCCGGACCGGCCGAAGACTCGTCCAGTCTCTACCGGCAGTTCGCCTTCTTCGCCAAGAGGTTTCAACAGGAAAAGGACTTTCTGGTCGACGAGAAAGACAGGACCGTCACCCTCACCGATGAAGGTATAGCCAAGGCCGAGAAATTGCTGCAGATAGACAACCTGTACGATCCGAGCAACTACGACTACCTCTTCCATCTGCTCAACGCCCTCAAGGCCATGACCCTGTACAGAAAAGAGGTCGATTATCTCGTGAGTCAAGAGGGAGAGGTCGTGATAGTGGATGAGTTCACGGGGAGACTCCTTCAGGGCAGAAGATACTCGGAGGGCCTACACCAGGCGATAGAAGCGAAGGAAAACGTTCAGATAAGACAGGAATCGATCACTTTCGCTACGATCACTTTCCAGAATTACTTCAAACTGTACGAGAAGGTCTCGGGAATGACCGGGACGGCCGCAACCGAAGAGTCGGAATTCATATCCATGTACAACACGCCGGTGGCAGTCGTTCCCACCAACCGCGAAGTTGTGAGAGGGGACAAGGAAGATCTGATCTACAAATCCCGTGAAGAAAAGGACGAAGCCATAATAGAGGAGATCGTAAGGAGATACGAAAAGGGTCAGCCCGTACTGGTAGGGACCACCTCCATAGAGAAGAGCGAACAGTTGAGCAATTTACTTCAGAAGAAAGGCGTGGCCCACGAAGTTCTCAACGCGAAGTATCACGAGCGCGAAGCCGAAATAGTCGCCAAGGCCGGTCAGGCCAAAACCGTCACCATAGCCACGAACATGGCCGGTAGAGGAACCGACATCAAGCTTGGCGAGGGAGTCGTGGATCTCGGAGGCCTCTTCGTGCTCGGAACTGAGCGCCATGAGAGCAGGAGGATAGACAACCAGCTCGTGGGCAGGTCTGGCAGACAGGGAGACCCCGGAGAATCCAGGTTCTATCTTTCGACGGAAGACGATCTGCTCAGGTTGTTTGGCGGGGAGAGAATGCAATCGATAATGACGACCCTGAAGATCGAAAGGGGACAGCCCATCGAGCATCCGCTGCTCAGCAGAATCATATCCTCTTCACAGAAGAAGATCGAAGGGATACACTTCGAAATTAGAAAAAGGCTGTTTGAGCTCGACTCGGTCATGGACCAGCAGAGAAGCGCGATTTACGCCCACAGAGACTGGGTTTTGAAGGGCGAAGAACTGGATTCGAACATCTCTGAGATAATTCGCGACGTAGTTGAAAGAAGGCTCGATGGATTGCAGGAGATGCCGTCCAGAGAGGAGATCAGAAACTCCTTCGCCTTTCTGCCGCCCGATTCTCTGGCCCGCCTGAGCGAGTCGAAAACCGTCCAGGAATTGAAAGAGTCGGCCATAAAAAGCCTCGAAGATACTTACCAGGAGAAGAAGAAGTCCTTCGGCGAGGAGTTCCCCCAGGTCATGAAATACATAATGCTGAGGATGATAGACGAAAGGTGGCGCAGACACCTGGAAGCCGTAGACCACCTTAAGGATTCGGTGGGATTGAGAGCTTACGGCCAGAAAGATCCCGTGGTAGAATTCAAAAAGGAATCTTACGAGCTTTTCCAGCAATTGACGGATTCTCTTTACGACGATATAGCGAGCGCCATCGTCAGAATAGTGAAGGTCGATAGCGACAAGGCCCAGCAAAAAGCCGACAAGGAATTCAAGAACCTTCAGGCCGTACACTCGGAGTTCGGTACCGCCGATAAGAAATCCGATTCTACCGGAAAAAAGAAGGGCACCAAAAGGTTCAAGGTTAAGCGCTAGTACGGAGGTGTAATTTGATAAGTTACGAAATAAACTCAAAGATTCAGGAATTGAGAGACAAGTTCGACTCGATAAAGGGAACGCTTGATCTGGTGAGAATGAATGAAAAGTTGAAGGGAATCGAGCATAAAATGAGCGACCCGTCCATATGGAACGATAAAAGGGAGGCCTCCAATCTTGGAAAGGAAGCCCAGTCTTTCAGAAGCACCCTTGAATTGTTGAAAGACGTGGAAGGCGAATTCGAGAATATAGATATCGCCGTCGAACTGGCCTCGGAAGATGAGAGCTATGTCCGCCACGTGGAGGAACTGGTCGCCCTGGCGTCGAGAAAAGTGAGGGAATTCGAACTCACGATTCTCCTCAGCGGCCATTACGACAACAACAACTGTTTTGTTTCGATCCACCCGGGAGCCGGCGGGACCGAGTCGCAGGACTGGGCCTCGATGCTGATGCGCATGTACACAAGATGGGCCGAAGCGAACAGATACAAAGTCACGATCGTCGATGAACTGCCCGGAGACGAGGCCGGTATAAAGAGCGTGACTCTGAACTTTGCCGGACCTTACGCCTATGGGAAGTTGAAGTTCGAGGCGGGAGTTCACCGATTGGTCAGGATATCCCCGTTCGACGCCAACCACAGGAGGCACACCTCTTTTGCGTCCGTCAGCGTCTTTCCCGAAATGGAGGAAATCCCGGAGATCGATATAAGGCCCGAAGAACTCAAGATAGACACTTACCGCTCGGGTGGCGCGGGAGGTCAACATGTTAACAAAACCGATTCCGCCGTTCGAATAACTCATCTGCCTACGGGTATAGTGGTCGCCTGTCAGACGGAGAGGTCCCAACACCAGAACAAGGCCAACGCCATGAAAATGCTTTACGCCAAGCTTTTCGAAATCGAACTCGAGAAAAAGAGGAACGAAAAGCTAAAGCTAATGGGCGATCAGAAAGATATTTCCTGGGGCAACCAGATAAGATCCTACGTGTTCCAGCCCTACACTATGGTGAAAGATCACAGGACGGAAATAGAGACGGGAGACATTCAATCGGTCATGGATGGCGATATAGAAGAGTTCATCGAAAAAGAGTTGCTCTTCTTCTCTGCGATAGAGAAATCTCTTGAATAAATTTTTCGAAATGTTTGACATTGCCCATAAAAAAGTGGTATGATTACCTCAAGCGGAGTGAATTAGTTGTCAAGGCAATATGACGAACACCACAGGAGCGTAATGATTCACGAAGCGCTCCATTATTTGCTTTCTAAGCAAGAAGGCGGTCTTTATTTTGATTGTACCGCTGGAGAAGGTGGCCATATCAGAGCTATTCTTGAGGCCACCAAAGGTCTATCTAGAGTCGTAGGGCTCGATGTGGACCGGGAGGTTCTGGAGTTAGCGGAGCGGAACCTGAAAGATTATCAGGGATGCTTCCAGCTCTTCAATCTATCTTATGCTAATTTCGAAATCGTGTTGCGACAGCTCGGTGTTACCAAGGTTGATGGTTTTTTACTGGATGTGGGAGTCTCTACTTTTCAGTTGAAGTCTCTGGGAAGGGGTTTTTCCTACGATATCGACGAACCGCTGGATATGCGTATGGATCTTTCAAGAGAGCTTACGGCTGAGCGAGTGGTGAACGGCTACAGTGAGAAGGACCTCGCGAGGATAATCTTCGAGTACGGTGAAGAACAGAGGTTTGCGAGGAAGATCGCACGAAGCATCGTCTCAAGAAGACCGTTGTATTCCACCAAAGATCTCGTAGAGGCTATCAAGAAAGCGATACCACCGGCCGAGAGGTACAAAAGAAAGAGGCATTTCGCAACCCGCACTTTTCAGGCTATTCGGATTGAAGTGAACGATGAGCTGGAAAACATCGAGAAGACACTGAGGGCAATTCCCTGTTATCTTAATCCAGGCGGTCGTGTTGTAATTATTTCTTTTCATTCTCTGGAAGACGGTATAGCTAAAAGGGTGTTTAGAGAAA
>Ga0208041_1002129_pt1 | contig 11045 bp, 5 predicted proteins | sample AD_SCU002_MetaG_FD_184453 | JGI IMG/M metagenome (GOLD analysis project Ga0208041, IMG submission 184453) | Active sludge microbial communities of municipal wastewater-treating anaerobic digesters from China - AD_SCU002_MetaG (SPAdes) (version 2) | ecosystem: Engineered > Bioreactor > Anaerobic >...
GGAGACGACCAACGCAGACGGCATGCATGTCTGGGGCAACTGGGATATGCATGAGTCCTGGGCCGAAGATTACTGGTACTACTATTCCGGGATCTATCCTTCGGCAAGCGGCGTCTCGGTGCAGAACATCAAAACCATTACTATCTACAGCAACGAGACACCCCGGACGCCGATAGCCGATTTTACGGCTGAACCGGTTGCAGGGGAGGCCCCGCTCACGGTGCAGTTCAACGATACCTCGGCAAACGTCCCGACGGAGTGGGATTGGGACTTCGGGGACGGCATGGCCTCCGCCGAACAGAACCCGAAGCACACATACCAGAACGATGGAGTCTATACGGTGATGCTCACCGTCTCCAACGACCAGGGGAGTGACACCTGCACCCGTGAGAACCTGATCGCCGTCGAGGTGGCCGGGCCGCATGAACCGCAGACGTACGTCGTCGATGCCGATGGAAGTGCAGACTTTACCACCATCCAGGCGGCGGTGGACGCCGCCCGAGCGGGAGACAGCGTCATCGTGAGGGACGGGACTTACCAGGATAACGTCGTCATCGGGAAGAGCATTGTGGTCCGGTCGGAGAACGGACCCGAGAAGACAATCATCCGCGTGGCGAGGACCGAGTCAAAGGACGATCATGTGATCTCCGTCACGGCCGACGGCGCCGTCGTCAGTGGGTTTACCCTGCGGGATGCTGAAACCGGCGGCGCCGGTCTGGGTGTATTCGATGCGACGGGGTGTACCTTCGCGGATCTGGTCTGCACGAATAACAGCCACGGGATCTCCCTGCACGCAGCGCCGGGTAACGAGATTCTGAACTGCTCCTGCAACAATTGTTACCGCGGCGTCGATCTCTATGAGGGTTCGGACGATACGCTTGTGACAGGGTGCAACCTGAGTTATAACGCCGATTACGGTATCTGGGCCGAGTCTTCTGGTAGGAACCAGTTCATCTGGAACACCCTCGTCGGTGCGGAAGGCGGAGGGGCGATCAATCTCAGGGCGTCGTGCGACAATCTTATCGCCTATAACGTGCTCGACTGCTGTAACCCCCAGGGAGCTCACTGTCTTGTGGTAGAGTGGGGTTCGGAGAACAACACTGTTTATATGAACGATTTCTTAAGCAGCGTGCTCCTCGTGACTGTCGATGCCGGGCCGAACGCCTGGAACTCGACTGAACCGGTCTCCTATGTCTATGAAAACCGGACATATTCGGGGTATGTCGGGAACTACTGGGAGAACGTGGGTGGTCGCGGATATACCGGGGAGGATGCAGACGGCGACGGGATCGGGGACACGATATATTCGTTGCCAGTCCATTCGCCGGAGTTCTCCCCCCAGTATGACCGCTATCCGCTGGCGGAGCGGTTCGGGAACTACGTGGGAGAGGGCAACGTGATCCCTCTTTCTCAGGGCTGGAATTTTATCTCGGTGCCGCGAACGCTTGCATCTGGATTGGATACGGCGGCAGTCTTCTCCGGTGTTTCCATGGTCGGCCGCCCGATGTACTCATACGATGCCGTCGCCGGATGGAAGACGCTCCGTGCAGATGACCCACTCAGCCCGCTCATGGCGTACTGGGTGTACTCCGAGACACCCTGCACTGTGCCGCTCACTTTTGATCCGGACCCGGTCAGCACTCCCCCGGAGCGGACTCTCGCTCAAGGGTGGAACGCTGTCGGATTCACCGGTTTCTCTCCAACGTCGGCCCGGAATGCCTTCCTTTCGATTGTGGACGAGTGGAGTTGCGCCATCGGGTTTGGCGCCGGGGAGCAGCGTTATGAGGTTTCGTTCATCAATGGAGCACAAGGGGCCCATGGGGATGGACGCGACCTCGAGCCGATGCAGGGCTACTGGGTCTTTATGAGATCTGCAGGACGCCTCTGTGCAATCAGCGGGTGAGTTGCATGGGACGAACCGGAACGGCGGTGATAACACTCGTTCTTCTCTCTGCCCTGGTATCCTGGGCCTGGGCGATTCCCGCCCTCCCCTGCGCCTTCCATGGCAGCGTGACGATCGACGGGAACCCGGCCCCGGTCGGGACGACAGTTGCCGCCCTGATCGACGGCGAGACACGTGGAGAGATCACGACGACCGAGATCGGAAAGTATGGTAATTACGCGGAACTTGGAGACAAACTGGTGGTCGAGGGGGACGATGATGATGGCGGGAGGACGATCCGTTTCACGGTGAACGGAGTGTATGCCGGGGAAACGGCGACATTTAAGGCCGGTGACGGCCGTCGTTTCGACCTGAGCGTCTCGACGGGTGGCAGCGGCCCGTCTTCCGACGGTGGCGGCAGTTCTTCTGCCGGCGGTTCGGGGACCACGGCGCAGAGCACCACACCGACGACCGGACAGACACCGGGGGCCGGAGAACTTCAGACAACCTCTACGGGTACGGTGACCCGGTCGGTCACGGTGACGACGGAGGACCGCATCTGCACCCTGGCGGTGGCGTCGGGCGTGGTCGCCACCGGTGCCGACGGGAAGCCGCTCCGGGAAGTGATGGTTGAAACGGTGAACGAAGGCGCCGTACCGCCGGTCCCCGGCGGTGCGACCTATGCGTTTGCCGGCCGTGCGGTGAAGTGCGGGCCAGCGGGGGCGGTGTTCAGTCCTGCCGTCCCCCTCACCTTCACCCTCAGCGAGGAAGAGTGGTCGCACCTCCGGGCCGCCGACCTCTCTGTCAGGTGGTACGACGCAGCGGCGGGCGAATGGGTCGGCCTGCCGGTCGAGGTGGACGCGGCCACGAGGACGGTGACGGCGAAGGTCTCGCATTTCTCGGTCTTCGCCCTGTTTACCGGGGAGACAGCGTCTTCGCAGGCGGTTGAGACGCCCCTTGCCGAGGCTTCGGCCGGCGAGACCGGAGCTCCTGCAGGTGGACCAGGGTCCGACACCATCCCCGGGGCGGCTCTGGCCGGGATCCCGGTGCTGATCGTCGCTGTCGGAGCCATTTACATCCTGCAGAGACGCAAGAAATCCCGGTGATCCGGGGCGCGCAGGTAAGCCCTCCGCGGCACCTGCGTAAATATTCTACCCCAATATATCATTTATCGCTCCTTTGTCATCCGTTCGGTTTCATATCCCGGTTCGGGGGGTCGTCCTCCCGATGGCCGGGCCCGGAAAGGCCAAAATTCATTCGATTTAAGGCTGATCTTTCGGGCTCCACAATATTGCATATACATCGCCTGGATATCGATTAGCTTCGGTTTACGTGGCACTCCTCATAGATGCGAATCTGACTGATAAACCTTGTTTATTAAACACACTATATTATATCGTTCGTTACTGAAATTGGAATTGTTTAAAGAGGAGTGTAAAAAAAACATGCTCTCCAGAAAAAGACTTCCCTCGCACCGGGCTGCATTCATTGCGGTCATGACGATGAGCATTGTACTGCTCGTCCTTGTCACGCCTGTCGTGGCGGCAACAACGAGCGTGACCGTAACGAAGTATGCCGATAACAACTACTCGCAGAGTGTCGATTCCGAGACCTTCAACCTCGCCGAGCTGCAGGCGCTCTCGTCGGTCTACAGCAACGGGCCGGTCTACATGCAGGGCCCGACCTTCGATCCGGGCGACCCCTGGGGCGACGGCGGCCAGAACATGATCAACTTCTATGGTCACAACGGTTCCCGGGTCAGCAACATCACCGATGAAGTCGGCGGCATGAGCGACGGCGACGAGCTCAAGGTCCAGTCAAGCGACGGGTTCCCCCTCTACTTCGGCTACGACAACGTCTACACACCGAACAGCAGTCAAGGCGACATGATCGTCGCCTGGTGGGACTCTGATTACGGCTTCGTCCCCCATTATACCTACGGGATGAGGCTCTTCTTCTACACCCCGGCGTCTTCCCCCGGCGTCGACGATTCGCTCAACCTGACGCTCCGCGATATGGAGGCGTCGTTCGATCCCTGGTATCGTCACAACTATACCGATAGCAGCGGCAGCTGGCCGTCGGCAAAGGGTCTCTCGTCAAAGTACGTCCAGTACCTGAAGATCTACCCGCCGCACCGCTACGACTTCAACACTACCGGCGACACCGTCGAGTACGCGTATGAGGGCGGCGTCGGCGCCTCTCCGGGCCTGAACAACCCGAGCGGCACCACTGTTGACACGTCGAAGATCGCAGACGACGACAACGACGCTGACGAGTACAACACATTAACCCTCGGCGAGTACGCTGCCCAGCGCTTCGTCTTCAACGTCACCGAGAGTGCGGGCAACATCGAGAAACTTGCCGTCACCTGGGTCGGGACCAGCAGCCACGACGACTCCAGTGCCGACCAGGGCGCCACCACCTACATCTGGAAGGACGGTACCGGCTACGAGGCGCTCACCGGCGACATTACCTCAGACATCGTCAACTACGTCGTCAACGGGAATGTCACAGTGCTCGTGAAGCAGAACGTGACGCATGTTTATGAGGAGGAGGAAGATCTGTCTTCTCGCGTTGCAACCGACTACGTAGGGCTCGTGGTGACCCATCACCACGCCAACTAACCCTTTTCTTTGGTGATTACAATGAAAAAATCGATTGGAATATTCTGCCTTATCCTGCTTGCTCTCCTCGTCGCACCAACTGCGGCCGCGACCCTCTACGTCGACGACGACGGTGGAGATGGGGTTTACACCACTATCTCGGAGGCTCTGGGCGCCGTTACAGAGGGCGACACAATCTTCGTCAGAGCAGGGACCTACCCGGCATTTTATAGCATAACCGTGCCTAATCTCACCATTAAGGGTGAGGGGGCCGCTTGTGTCACAGTGGATAGCACAGGAAATAGTCTCAATATCGGAGAACAGGGGGCCGGAACAACATTCGAAGGACTTAGGATCCTCAAAGCCGGTCAGGTGGCGACATATGGTTCAGATTGCATTATCAGAGACTGTGTCTTTGACGGGCTGACAGGATCAGCCACCATACTAATTCGTGCGCCGAACTGCACCTTTGCAAACAACAGCGTTCAAAACCTATTATCTCCTACGACCAATACAGGAGTCAATGTATACAGTGCATCTGCCAGGATCGTCAACAACACCTTCGTCAACATACCTGTGACCACCAGCGCCCTGTATATCAGGAAAGAATCTACAAATGCAACCATCGAGGACAACCTCTTCGAGAACTGCACAGGATCTCGCCCTCTCACCCTTCGTGAAGTAACAGGCTGCACCGTCGCCAACAACACCTTCAAGAACACTCACAATGAAGCAATTAGACTATGGAAGACAACGGCAACCGACAACGTTATTACCGGGAACTCTTTTGGTGGCACCGCCATCTGCTTCTATGACACCGGCGACGGAAACCGGTTCTACCTGAACAACAATATATCGGGTGCTGTTCTTTACACGGACAGCACCGCCGCCCCGACCACCACCTACTGGAACGCCACCACCCCGGTCACTTACACCTACAAGGGCACGGAGTACACCGGCTACCCCGGCAACTTCTGGTCGAATTACACCGGCGACGACACCGACGGCGACGGGATCATCGACACCTCGTATGTCCTCCCGGACGGCCTCGGCACCGACCATGCACCCCTGGCGGGAGCGTGGAAGGACGGCAGTATCGCAGCGCCGGTGCAGGAGCCGGCGACCTGGTACGTCGACGACGACGGGGGTGCGGACTTCACCACCATCTCCGATGCGGTCTCGGCATCGACCGTGGGCGACACCATCGTCGTGAAGGACGGTGCCTACACCGAGAACGTCCTGGTGGACAAACTGCTCGTCATCCGCACCGAGAACGGTTCCGATGCCGTCACCGTCACGGCTGCGGCCCCCGACAAGCCGGTTTTCGACGTCGACGCCGACGGCGCAACCGTCGAAGGGTTTGCAGTCCGCGGCCCGACGAACGAGCACATCGCGGGGATCGAGATCGTCGGCTTCAATAACTGCGTCGTCACCGGCAACGACTGCGCCGGCTGTTATAACGGCATCCACCTCGGCGGCACGGCAGCGAACAACACCGTCGAGAAGAATTCCTGCCACGAGAACACCCGCCGCGGCATCAGCCTGCGCGACACCGCCCACGACAACCTGATTTACAACAACACCTGCGAGAACAACGCCGACGACGAGATCTGCGCCAAAGACCAGGCTGCAGACAACATTATCTGGGCCAACACCTTCGACGGCACCGTTGAACTCGCCACCGCGAACACCTACCACTCCCCGGCCGAGGTGGCCTACACCTATCGCGGCACGGCATACACCGGCTACGTCGGCAACCATTACTCCCTCTACACCGGCGCCGACACAAACGGCGACGGCATCGGCGATACTCCCATGTCGTTTGGCACCTACGCGGACGACTACCCGATGATGGGTTCATGGCAGGACGGCATCATCACGTATACCACCCCTTCAATCGCCAGGATTGCCCTTTCGCCCGATTCTGCGGCACTCGTGCTCGGTGAGACGCAGCAGTTCGACGCCACCGCCTACGATGTAGCGGATGCGCCTGTTGTGGAGACCGTCTTCGTCTGGGCCTCCTCAAACACCTCGGTCGGCACGGTGAACGCCACCGGCTTCTTCGAGACCCTCGCCGTCGGCACGACCGATGTCACCGCCACCGCAGGCGGTATTACCGGTGCGGCAACCGTCACCGTCGCCGCAGCGACCGCCGCAATCGAGTGGGCTCCGTATGTCACCGGCACCACGACGACAACGGCCACGATCCACTGGCGGACCGACCTTCCGTCGAACGGTAGCGTTGAGTACGCCGACGAGACCTACTACGCCGCAAACGGCGGCTACGAGCACACGATCGACGATCCCTCGGTGACTGACCTCCATCACGTAGACCTCGCCGGTCTCGCTCCCGGCACCCGCTACCATTACCACGTCGTCGCCGAGGGTACCGCTACCGGCGACCGCACCTTCAGCACCTTCCCGGAAAGCGGAGAATTCACCTTCATCGTCTACGGCGACACCCAGGAGTCCCAGAGTTTCACCCAGCTCGAGCGGCATAGCCTCGTTGCCGAACGCATCGCCGCCGAAGAACCGCTCTTTGTCCTTCACCTCGGCGACACCGTCAACATGGTGGACGATGCGGCCGAGTGGGAGAGATTCTTCGAAGCCGGTGACCCGGTCTTCGCGAACACCAGCTTCTTCCCGGCCCTCGGCAACCACGAAGAGAACAGCAGCGCCTATTACGACGCCTTCGGCATGCCCGAGTGGTACTCCTTCGACTGCGCCGGGGCGCACGTTGCCGTCCTCGACTCCAACACCTGGATCGGCGACCGGATGGACGACGAGACCGCCTGGCTGGAAGCGGACCTTGCTGGCGAAGACGACTGGAAGTTTGTCGCCTTCCACCACCCGCCCTATACTTCAGAAGGGCGCAATCCCGGCGGCAACATCTACCTGCGTGAAGAATGGGGGCCGGTGATCGCCAATGAAAGCGTTTCGGCCGTCTTTTCCGGTCACGTCCATGCCTACGAGCGCTATCTCGTCGACGGCGTCAACTACGTCGTCACCGGCACAGGCGGCGGCCCGCTCTACCCGCTTTCGACCGAAAGGCCGGACGGCTACCAGAACAGCCTCGAGCACACCCTGGGCTACACGAAGGTGATCGTCCATGAAAACGGAAGCGCCACGATGGAGTTCGTTGAGGTGGCTCTCGTCTCGGACGACAATAACGAGGTGCTCGAGATCTACCCGGACGGGATGAGTTTTGATGCTTTCACCCTGACGGTACCCGAAGCCCTCCCCGACCTTGCCGTGACCTCTCTTGAGGTCCCGGCATCGGCCTCCACCGGAACCACCTACACAGTGACGGCAACGGTCGAGAATACTGGTGATGCAGCAGCGCCCGGGACGGCCGTCGCCCTCGCCGTCGACGGAACAGAGGTCGGGCGGAAGGAGATCTCCGCACTCGGGCCCGGCGGCAGCGCTACTGTGGCCTTTGCATGGACACCGTCCGCCTCCGGGACCATGGAGGTTGCCGTCCAGGTCGATCCGGACTGCACGGTGACCGATGCCAACCGGGCGAACAACCTTCGTTCCGGGAGCGTAGCGGTCGAGGGTGGGTCTATCGGCCCCTCCATAAACGATACCATCGTCCTCAGCCGGGGCTGGAACTTTGTCTCGACACCGAGAAGGCTCTCGGCAGGAAACGATACCGCTGAGATATTCCTCTCTGTGGATATGGCCGGCCGACCGCTGTATGCTTACGATGCCGCGACCGAAACATGGCTTCAGATGAACCCGTCCTCTCAGGTCCGCCCGCTCCAGGGTTACTGGGTCTATGCCGACCAGGACGCATCGGTCCCGCTCTCGTTCAACGAAGATCCGCTTCAGGCTCCGCCGGAAACGACTCTTTCCCGGGGCTGGAATGCGATCGGGTTCTCCGATACGATCCCTGCACCGGCACGGGATACTCTGTCGTCCGTCGGTGATGCCTGGACGACCCTGATCGGCTACGATGCCGGAGCCGGTGTGTACGAGACCTCAATGATCAACGGCGCTACGGGCCTTCACAGCGATATGGGGGAGATGAAGCCGATGCAGGGCTACTGGCTCTACATGACCGGCAGCGGGACGCTCTGCGCCATCAGTGCCTGAGGAGCTGCTTGCCCGGTCTCAGGCAATCTCCTCTTCTTCCGGAACCGGCAGCCTGCCGGACCTCTCCCGGAACCCCCTCTACTTCTTCACCGCGTACACCAGGTGGACCGTGCCGTGCTCCATCGGCACGGCTTTCCGGAGTTCCAGCGCCGCCCGCCCCCCGGCCCGGTCGAAGAGCTTCTTCTCACCCTCGCCAACGATGACCGGGTGGACGATCAGGCTGATCGTGTCGGCAAGCCCCTCCCGGATGATGACGTTGTTCAACTCGGGGCCGGTATCGGAGACCACCCGTGAGACCCCGAACCGTTCGCCGAGCTCCCATAAGGCCCCCCGGAGGTCCACCCGGTTCCCGCCGCAGCGGATGAACGGGTACTCCCGCTCGCGGAGGTACTCAAGGTACTCCTCCGGCGTCGTCTCCGAGACGAGGACGACGACGTCCTTCGTATGCTCCATGTTCCGGTAGAAGTGGAGCAGGCCCTTGAGCACGCCCCTGCTGTCGACGATGACGCAGATGGGGCGGCGGTCGTCCGGCCGCACTTCGGGCCGGTGCCGGTCGGCCTCTGCCTCCGGCAGGGTGATGTCCATGAAGAGTTCGATCCCGGTCTTTGCCGTGGTCGACCCCGCAAGGACCGCCCCCGGCTCGAGGGCCAGGAGCGCGCCGTAGTGCAGGCCGAGATCGACCTCAAACCCCGTCACCGCGTGGTCGAGGCTCACGCTGTTGTGGATGATGACTTCCGGGTACATGCGGGAAGGGTACGTGCATCGGAAATATAGCCTGCGCGGATTCTACCCGGTACAGAAAGCCCTATCCCCTCTCCCGGCCGAGAACTCTCTACCGGAGGGTGGCCCGACCGAACCTGGCCTGCCTTCCCGGAGGATACCCGATGGAGATCCCGCAGAGTATCTTTGACCGTATGGAACGGAATATGGCCGACCGCGAATCGCTCCTCTCGCACCGGGCGACCCGGAACGCCGATTACCTCAGGCGGTCCGGCCGCAAACCCGAGGACCCGGTCATCCGGCCGCCGTTCTCCCGCGACGCCGACCGGATTGTCCACTCGAAGGCCTACTCGCGCTACATCGACAAGACCCAGGTCTTCTACCTCGTCGAGAACGACCACATCACCCACCGCGTCCTCCACGTCCAGCTGGTCTCGAAGATCGCAAGGACGATCGGAAGAGCTCTTTGCCTGAACGAGGACCTGATCGAGGCGATCGCCCTCGGTCACGACATCGGCCACGTCCCCTACGGCCACCTCGGGGAGAAGTTCCTCGACGAACTCTGCACCGAGCATGGGCTCGGGAGGTTCCGGCACAACGTCCAGAGCGTCCGGTTCCTCGACGTCGTCGAGGACTGCGACCTCACGCTACAGGTGCTGGACGGGATCCTCTGCCACAACGGTGAAGTCCATGACCGGAGCCTCACGGTCGAGGGCGAGGCCGATTGGGCCTCGTTTGCGGAGAAATTGGCGCGGATCGAGGCCGGGGGCGATGCCCTCCCCCTCACCGCCGAGGGGTGTGTGGTGAGGATCGCCGACAGCATCTCCTACCTCGGCCGCGATCTCGCGGACGCTCTCGAGGTCGCGGTCATCGATGAACGGGATCTCGATGACTTCCCGGAGAACTGCATGAACTTTTTCGGTATCGCCGGGCGAAAGAAGGAAAATTTCTCGGAAGTTAATCGAAGAGTGCTCGACGTCCTAATCCGCGACATCATCGCCGGGAGTTACGATGCCGACTGCATCGCCTTCTCAGGGGAGGCGTCTGCGTGTGTGGCGGCCTTCAAAGAGTTCAATATGCAGCACATCTACGAAAACCCAAGGCTCCTCGCGAACCGAGAGAAGATCCGGTTCATGTTTTGCTACCTCTTCGACCGCACCCTCGAGGATATCGAGGAGGAACGCGAGGCATCATTGGTCTACGAAGACCTCATCAACGCGCCGTGGGCATCTCGCGCGTATGTCGATGCCGCGGCGCCTGCGGAGCTTGCACGGGACTTCATCGCCGGGATGACCGACCGCTACTTCGAGCGGGTCTTCCGGCAGAGCATCCTCCCGGCAAGGGTCCGGTCGCGGTACCGGGGCGGCTGAACCCTGCAGGAAGAACAGGACCGGCATGAACGGAGGCCCTGCTGCTATCACCGGTAATCCTGTTCTGAGTCGATGGGCATAACCCGCCGGTTCCTGTGAATTCATATAGCGTTACTCATTGACCCTCTTTATGCGCAGATCAATGCTTATTTTGAGCCTGGCTGCAGTATTTGTTCTCACAGCAGGCTGTATTGGGCTTGTCGGCCCCGACCCGAAGGTCGTACAGGACTCTGCGATCCGGGACATCAGCCTCGCAAAAGGGCTCGTGTACAACGTGAACGCGGAGATCCGGAACGACGGCCGCGACGGGGACGTCACCGTGACCGCGAGACTGATCGACGAGGAGAAGGGATTTACACGCGATGAGGTCTCGGT
>Ga0208041_1002134_pt1 | contig 11021 bp, 10 predicted proteins | sample AD_SCU002_MetaG_FD_184453 | JGI IMG/M metagenome (GOLD analysis project Ga0208041, IMG submission 184453) | Active sludge microbial communities of municipal wastewater-treating anaerobic digesters from China - AD_SCU002_MetaG (SPAdes) (version 2) | ecosystem: Engineered > Bioreactor > Anaerobic...
GGCAAGGGTTGCCGAACGCGGGTAGTCGACGTTGAGCCGGTGGCTCATCCAGAACGACACGAGGAACATGATCAGGAAGTAGAGCAGGAGCGGGACCGCGACCTGGACCACGTCGAGCGGGACCTGGATGATGTACTCGCCCTTGAGGCTGAACATCACGATGATCGTGAAGAGCAGGGCGACGAGGGTGAGCGGCGAGATACGCGGGATGAACCGGGTCTCGTACCACTCGCGCCCTTTCGAACGCAGGAGCGTGAACCGGGTCAGGGCGCCGGCGATGAAGGGGATGCCGAGGTAGATGAAGACCGAGACCGCGATCTCGCCGATCGTGATGGCGACGGCCGTACCGGCGCCGACGCCGAGCAGCGGCGGAAGAACCGTGACGAAGATGTAGGCGTAGATCGAGTAGAAGAAGACCTGGAAGACGGAGTTCAGGCCCACCACCGCTGCGCAGTAGTCGCAGCTCCCGCCGGCAAGATCGTTCCAGACGATCACCATCGCGATACAGCGCGCAAGGCCGATGAGGATCAGGCCGTACATCAGTTCGGGGCGGTCGGCGAGGAAGAGGACCGCGAGGACGAACATCAGCACGGGCCCGACAGCCCAGTTCTGGACAAGCGATAAGCCCAGCACCTTCCGGTCGCGGAAGACTTTGCCGAGTTCCTCGTAGCGGACCTTCGCGAGCGGCGGGTACATCATCAGGATCAGCCCGACGGCGATGGGGATCGAGGTCGTGCCGACCGAAAAGCCGGTGATCACCTGCGGGACCGAGGGGAAGAAGTAGCCGATGGCGATCCCGATCGCCATCGCGAGGAAGATCCAGAGGGTCAGGTAGCGGTCAAGGAATGAGAGCCGTTTCGTGGTTTCAGCCATGGTTTTTCTCCGTAGAGTTCGGGAATGTATCAGCCCCGGGCCAGAAGAACCGCGGTCGCACCCACCTTCTTCGCCGCAGTCACGATATCATCGAGAGAGGCGGCTGCCGGGTCATAGGTGACCTTCAGCTGGTTCGTGATCGGGTTCAGGGTGAAGCCGGTCACTCCCGTCAGGGCTTTCATCCGTCTCTCGACCATCTGCCCCTCACAGGCGCAGCCGAGCCCATCGAGCCGGAACGTCGCGGTCATGAGACCGGACGATCCGGCCGGGGTAGGGGCTGGAGGCACCACTTCACCGGCAGGTCCTCCACAACAGCCAGCAGCCTCTCCACAATAACAGGCACCTTCCGTTCCGGCAGGGATCGAGGCCGGCGCCTCACCACAGGAACACCCGGCTCCTGCGGAGGTCGGTACCGCATCGGCGTGTTCCACGCCGGGACAGCATGCGCCGGCCGTCCCGGCAGCGACGGGAATTTGCGGTTCTCCGCACGAGCAGCCACCGCTTCCCGCCGTTGCGGGAACGGACAGTGCACCGCCGGCAGGCTCGGCGCAGGAACAGCACCCCACAACGGGTGCCGGTTCTGCTGCAGCGACGGGAATCTGCGGTTCTCCGCATGAGCAGCCACAACTTCCCGTCGTTGCGGGAACGGGCAGCGCACCGCCGGCAGGCTCGGCACAGGAACAGCACCTCACAACGGGTGCCGGTTCTGCTGCAGCCGGAATGGCGGGAGCCGTTCCTCCGGCAGCGGCGGGAACCCCGGGTTCGGCATCGCTCCGCCACGACAGCAGCCGCAGGGCATTCAGGATCACGAAGACCGCGCTCGCCTCGTTTAAGAGCAGGCCCGTGACCAGCCCGAGGTAGCCGAGCAGGGCCGCGACGACCATGAACGCGACGTTGATGAGCGAGACCGCAATGTTCTGCCTGATCGTGGTGACGGTCCGGTGCGAGAGTTCGCGCAGATACGCGAGCTTGCCGAGGTCGTCGGACATCAGCACCACGTCGCCGGCCTCGATCGCGATGTCCGTGCCCGCTGCGCCCATCGCGATGCCGATGTCCGCGGCGGCCATGGCCGGTGCGTCGTTGATGCCGTCGCCGACCATGGCCACCGCACCGTACTCCTCTTTCAGGCGCCGCACCGCGTCGACCTTATCCGTCGGCAGGAGCTGCGCCCGGTATTCGTCCACACCGACACGATGCGCAATGGCTTGCGCACTCCGTTCGTTGTCCCCGGTCAGCATCACGGTCCGGACGCCGGCGCGCCGTAACCGCTGCAGGGCCTCGACGGCGCCGGCCCTCACCTCGTCGTTGATCGCGACCAGACCGGCGAGCGTCTCGTCGCGGCTGACCAGGACCACGGTCCGGCCTTCACCCTCGATCCGGGCGATCATCTCCTCAGCGTGGCCGATGTCGATACCCTGCTCGAGCATGGCGCGGGGGCTGCCGATCCGGCAGGCCTGGCCGTCGACGGTGGCCGCGACTCCGCGCCCGGCAACCTCCTCGAACTGAACGGCCGGCCGGCCCGAGAAGGTCCCGCTCTCGCGGGCCTTCCTCACAATTGCGGCCGCAAGCGGGTGGCCCGACCGCGACTCGATACAGCCGGCGAGGTCGAGCAACTCGTCCTCGGTGAGATCGTCGAAGGTCACGACGCCCGTGACCGCGGGCCGCCCGATGGTCAGGGTCCCGGTCTTGTCGAACGCGATCGCCTTCACCGCGTCGATGGTCTCAAGGTAGACGCCGCCCTTGAAGACCGTCCCCTGCTTCGCGGCGTTCGCCATCGCGCCCACCACCGCGACGGGCACGGAGAGGGCGAGGCCGCAGGAGCATGAGACCACGAAGACGACGAGCCCGCGATAGATGAACGGATACCACTCGGCGCCGAAGAAGAGCGGCGGCACGGTGGCGACCAGTACGCCGAGGATGAACATGGCCGGCGTGTACCACTTCGCAAAGGAGTCCGAGAACCGCTGGTATGACGTCCGCTTCGCCTGCGCCTCCTCGACTGAGAGGATGATCCGGGAGAGCATCGTCTCGGATGCGGGCTTCGTGACCCGGACCTCGAGCGATCCGTTCTGGTTGATCGTCCCGGCGAAGACGTCCTCGCCGGGGCCGCGGTGCACGGGAACGGGCTCGCCCGTGACGGCTGCCTGGTCGACGTACGACGACCCCGCGACGACCGTGCCGTCGACCGGTACCCGCTCGCCTGGACGGACGATCACGGTCTCGCCGACGCCGATCGTCTCGACCGCAAAGATGGTCTCGCGGCCGTTGCGCCGGACCAGCGCTTCCTTCGGCACCAGCGCCATCAGCGACCGGATGGCACCCCGGGCTTTATCCACGGCGTAGGATTCGAGGACGTCGCCGAGAGAGTAGACGATGATCAGGACCGCGGCCTCCCCCCAGAGGCCGAGCGCCATCGCGCCGCCCGCACCGATCAGCATGAGCAGGTGGATCGTCGGCGTCAGGTTCTTGAGCGCGATCAGCGCCTTTCGTGCCGGGTAGTAGACGCCGATCAGCACGGCGAGCAGATAGAGTCCGTTCACGATGGTGAGCGACGTCCCGAAGTACCCCGCGACGAAGGCGATCACTGCGGTGAGGAAGCTCCCGTAGAGGGCCAGCTGTTGCGGCTCACGCCACCAGGTGCTCTTTCGCCCCTCACTTCGCACCTGCGAGGCCGTCATCCCCGTCTCCGCGACGGTGCGGATGATATCCTGGACACTGACGACCGCGGGATCGTAGCTGATCCGGGCCTGGCCGGTGACCGGCGTGATCTCGTGGTCCTGGACGCCGGCAAGCGCGTCGAGCTTTCGGGCGAGCAGGTCGGCGTTGCAGGTGCAGTCCATCCCGTGAATCTGCAGGGTGACCGTCTTGGTATCCGATTCTGGTGAGGACGCACTCATTCTGTCCTCGCCTCCCGGCGCTCAAACTCCAAGCAGGAGATCGCGCCTTCATGCAGGATCAGGGTGTTTTTTGTCATGAATCCTCCAGAGAGGTCGGGATCTCGATCTTCGGGATCTCGAGGATCTCCAGGATCCGGATGGCCTCCGGAGACCGGATTCGATACCAGATATTGACGCCTTCTCTTCGTGACTCCAGCACGCCGGCCTCCTCGAGGATCCGGAGATGCTGGGAGACCGTCGGTTGTGCCTTTCCGACGGCCGGCACGAGGGTACATGCACACCGCTCGCCGTCCATCAGGCACTGGACGATCTTTATCCGCGTCTCGTCGCCGAGAGCTTTTAACAGCTTTATCTTCCCCTGCATACTTGTGTATTGGTATATTCGAATATATGAATATGATTGTATCGACCGGGATCCGCTGCTTCCCAGACGCGGGCTCAAACCCGGCCCCCTCCGCCTCCCCACCTCTCTCACTTGTCTCTCTCGGTCCATGGGCATGAGCCCCGGGGAACCACTTCGCTCCTCAAAGAAATATTGATACGGGGCGAGTATCGTACTAACCAGCATAGATACGGTCGGATGAAATGGCAGGACGCACAGTTACCAGGACGGCACGGGAGACCATCGTCGCGATACTCACCAGAAACGATGCCGAGTGGATCGCGATCTTCGGCTCCTATGCGCGGGGATCCGCCGGCCCGGCGAGCGATGCTCCCCCGTCCGGGAGCGGAGCGGGAGCACCGGTAGGTGCGACAAGCGATATCGATATCCTGGTCAGGTTTGCCTGACCCAAAAGTCTCTTTTCGCTCGTCCGGATCGAGGACGAGCTTGCCCGGGCTCTGTGCATGAAGGTGGACCTCGTCACCGAGAACGCCGTGAGCCCCTACCTTGCCGATGCAATCTACCGTGATGCCGTGGTGATCTATGACGCCCGAGGACCTTGCGTACCTTCACCACATCCTTGATGCCATACTGAGCATCGAGGAGTTCTCCGAAGGCATCGGATCGGCAGAGGATCTCCGGAGCAGCAGCCGTTCATCTGCCGAGAGCGCCCGGATCGTACAGGCGAAGCGGATATGCTTTGCCTGCTCGTAGGCCTTCGTGTGTACAATAATACTATCGCCGGAGATAGCGATCCCAGAATGTTTCCGGCGTCATAGTTTCGGGTTTGAAAAACCTCGCGTCCTGGAGTTCTTGAGGAATCCTGTACCGGGTCAGGCCAACATCATGAGTCAGGAATACCGCACAGTCTTGTGACATGGCATACGCCAGATGCACTTTGTCGGTCTTTTGCCCGATCATCCTCGTATCATCATAGTTGTTGCTCATGCTGAAACATAGTCGGCTTACGCTCTCGTCGGGAAACATGATCTCAGCATCCCATCTATTGAGATTGGCGATGACTGAAGTTATGAAATCTTCATCCCGCTTACTATCCATGGCTTTGAACAGTGTTTCACCTAACACTGTGATCGAAGTGACCAGTTGAAACTCTTTATGGTTAGCTGCATGATCGAGGATTCCCTTACAGCGAGAATCTTCATAAACCGACATTAAGATATCAGTATCTAAAAAGACAAGCTTTCGGGGCTGGTTCATCAGATTGAGTCCAATCGGCGCATCTTATCATCAAACTGCTCGCGGCTCACAGCGTACGTGATCATACCCTTACAGTTGACGCGGCCCCCATATGGTAGCATTCCCTTCTCGTAATGCTGCCCAATCACCGATGCAGGGTCAAACTCAGGTTGTGCCATCAGCTCATCGCCCGACATACAAATGCCTGTCTTAGTATCCCAATTCGCAAGATATATATTTTACGAAGGATTCCTGAAGAGCAGGATGACGACCTCATAGGGCTAGGGTCTATGTAAAACTCGCTGCACTGTTCCGGTTCTGCGCGAAGGACGGCCCTGGATCGGCGAGAACCCCGCCCGGGCCGGCTATAGGAGGTGCATATGCATCACCCTTTGCATCTTTTTGTTTCGCTTCCTGTATCGGGATGAATCCCTTCGAGGTGAGGGCAAAGGTCAGGAGCCTGATCGGAGCGACTTGTTACCGCGGAAATGTTTCTTCAAGCCAGAGTAGATCGCCATGGTGTAACTTATATGCGGATTACCGGTGGAAGAATGGGCACTGTGCTCCCTCACCCTCCACCGAGCGCACCTTCACCCGGACCGCCACCACCCCGCCCGTGACGCGAAAGAGAGGTCCTTCTCCGTCAAGGATAGAGTGGTCGAGCTGAACGTGTGTTACCGATGTTCCCCTCAAGCAGACCGCTCACACAGGCAATGTACCTCCCGGCATCGGTGATGCGGACCGTAAAACGCCTGCCCATCCATATGCGCGTGATGTAGCCCGCAGCCTCCAGTTTGTGTAGGTACTTTCGATTCGTCCTGTTGAGGAGTTCCCGGTTCTTTGAGCCTGAGCTATATTCATCAGACTTGTTTCTTTTTTTGGCCGGCAATTCGCCGTACCCTTCAAACCCTTTCTGGTGGAAAAAGTCAAAGAGATCTTCGCTGGTCATCCCCTGCCCCCGCCGGTAGAGTTCGCAAAGCAGCAGCTGGCACTCGGCGTCCGGCATCATGATGGAGAAGTTATACAGCGGTTCAACCCGTCCCGTCTCCACGATACTCAGACCGTGGTCCGCCTCAAGCGCAGCATCACCACCCGTTGCATAGCGATCCGCATGCACGTAGTACGCCGTAACCCCGTGTACCATCGCCGCCATGGTGACGGCCACCGACGTCATTCTGCCACAGGCCGACATATTGATCAGGACATCATTCCCCTGTTGCTTTTCCTTCACAATGAGCGACGAGAAGACCCGGAGCATATCGAGGATATCGAACATATTGCAATAGACGACCTCGGGGCGGACACCCGCTGCCAGCAGCCCCTCACAGACCCTCTTCGTATAGTGCCGCTGCTTCTCCAGCATCTGCTCATCCAGGTCGGCGTTGTCCGGGACAACGATGACGTACGCACGCTCGGCCCGGTATGTGTTGAACGGCTTTACGGCCCGGTCGATCTCGTGGCCGAGCGGGATCAGGTGAACCCGCTCGTTCAGGCCATCGGCTCTGGTAGGCTGATTTGGATCAGGGATTTTCACAATATTCACTATAGTCACGTGAATTTTTTAATTGTTTCCCTGTGCGTATACAACAATGGGACAGGGCGACAGGGGAGCCCTGCTCGCCGAGGAACCAGAAATGAATGACCGGAATCTCAAAACATCGGTAAAAGACTGTATCGACGACCTGATCGAGACCTGCGACTTTGCAGAGCTCTACCGCACGTATGCATGGAAGCGGGATCGCTGGCAGAACGGATTTCCTGACATTTGCCGGCTTGAGCGTGAGATCGGTGACGCTGCAAGAGCCGAAACGCTCTCCGAGGAGCACCTGAAAGCGATCGCGCGGTGGGGCGGGCTGCCGAACATCGAGCGGATCCGGGCACCTACTCCGATCAGGATTGCCCTCTTTGAGGACGGAGGCGTTGCTCGATGGGTGCGGGACAACCCGGAGAACGCCATCCGTGTACTCGGTGGCCAGATCCGGGGTTTTGGTCCCACCTATACCAGTAAACTCCTGCGGTTTGCAGCGCCGGAACTCTTCGGAGCGATCGATACCCGGATCGTCCGGGTCTTCGGTGCGGGAGACGCCGCCCACCTGCACCTCCTTGACCTGATCGCGACACCTGTCGATGGACGCTGGGCGATCCTCTCCGGTCAACAGGGCTGGCCGGAAGAATACAGCACATGGATCGCCATCCTGACTTATGCAGCAGCGCAGCTCAATGCAGGAGAGCAACCGTGCCCGCACCCGGAGATGCTTGTCAATACGGGACTTCGCGAGGGCGGGATCTGGCTGAACGCCGATGTGGAGATGGCATTCTTTAATTATGCCTCGGAGAGAATTCAGAACATGAGGAGGGATTGAGATGAATACACCTGAAGACCGTTCACGGGAAGCAAACGAACTGAGGAAGAGCGGGAGATGCAAAGATGCCCTGGAGATCTATCGAGAACTCTGGGACGGCAAGCACTACAACGAGTATACTGCGGCAGGCCTGCTGCACTGTCTCCGGAAACTACACCGCCTCGACGAGGCGATAACCTTCGCCGACGATATCGCCGCGCGTTACCCCGATCACAACTGGGTAAACCTGGAGGTCGCGTGGGCATACGCTGACTATGTCAAAGGTATGGCAGAGAATGGAGCATCTGTCCCGGTCCTCCACGCCTGTGGAGAGAAGGTCCTCTCCAGAAACCCGCCCCCACAGGCGGTGAGCCATATCGCCTTCGCCATCATGAAACCGGCAAAGGAGGCCAAAGACTGGCATACGCTGGCAGCATGGACTTCACGGGTCGATCCGTCGCTGCTCAGCCCGGCAGGGATGAAACTCCCCGACGGAAAAGAAGGCTGGAGTTACCTTGCCCGCTGGTATCACTACCGGAACATGGGGCTCATCGGCACCGGGCGCGCGCAAGAGGCTCTCCCTCTCTGCCGTGAAGCGATCGAGAAGTTCCCTAACCAGTACAAATTCTTTGCATACGATCTCGCCAGGGCGTATGCGGGCATCGGCGAGTACGAAAAGGCGGCAGAAACGTTTGACGACCTCTGCCGGAATGTCCGGCCTGACTTCTACCACCTCTTCGAGTATGGAAAGGTCGTCCACCAGCTCGGCCGCCCGGAAGAGGCGCTGGCACTGATGGCCCGGGCCGCGAAAGCAGGACAGCGCCCGGAGTTCATGGTCGGATACTTCACGGATATGGGAGACATCTTCAAGCAGGTCGGCCGCCTGGACGCGGCCCGCGACCACTATGCGCTGGCAACAGTCCTGCGGATGCGAAAGTCGTGGCCCATCCCTGCTGAATTGCAGCAGCGCCTCGACGAAAGCGCCATCTCTTCGATCGAGGATTCCGTCGAGGAACTCACCTATCGGTGCAGCCGCCACTGGAGCAGTTGCGAGACCGAGCAGAGTCCCGTGACGGCGCCGCATGAGCGGGAAAAGCCGCTCGCAGAGGGGATAGTCGGCAGGATCTTTCTTGGACATCCGGACCGCGAGTATTTCTTCATCAACCCGCCGGACGCTGACGGCTACATTGGGTTCAAGAACGAGCTCACCTGGGCGCCGGAGGACCGGAGCCAGGTTGTATTCGACGTTGTTCCATCGTTTAACCGGAAGAAGAATGAATGGGCTGCAAAGGCGGTGAACGTCCGGCCGATGGACGATACTGCAGCGAGATAAGGCGTCAGAGACAGGAGCGTGGCAGGGGTGCAGCTAACTGCCATCGCCGGATTAGAGGTGGGCACCCTTGGGGGTGAAGCGGCCGGCGACATCAGACCAAGAACCCCGTCGTCCGGAGAGCAGGCCGAAGCAACGACCTCTTCGGGAATAAACAGGAACGGATAACACTGGAGAAGCCTCTACACCTCCCTGTATGCCGCTTACCGTGACGCTCTCCTTCAAGCAGGTGCTCGATATCGCGGAGGCAGAGGACCGCCTCCTGGACCTCTACAACGCGAGACTGGCCGCCCGGGGGATCGAACGGGCGACGACCGACGAGGTCGATGCGGTCGTCTGTGAAGTCCTCGGGGAACTCGATGATTACCTCCGCGGCCTCGCCCGGGAGAAGCGCCTCCCCGGTCGGGAGATCAAGCCGATCGTCCAGGCCTGGGTTGAAGAACGCCTGGCGGAGGCGGGAGCCTGATCCCACCCGGATAGGACAGATTAAACCACTTGCACCAAGCGCGGTTCTCGCTTATAACCCCCTCGACCCCACTCTTTTGTGTGCGGGAACGTGGCCGGGGGCCAACCAGACCCCCGTTCTTAGCACCGACCACCTCCCGCGCAGGAGCAAACAGATGAACGAGATCATCCACGAACTACACGGCCGCATCCCGGACCCGACAGCAAAGCCGATCCCGGAGAAACGGAACGCCCGCGATAAAGTCAGATTGATACCACCACAGAACGAGGAAACAGAATGCAGAGAACAGACAGGATAGATGGCAGCCCCCATGATGAAGCGTGCGCCAACATCGATTCACACGGGACCGCCAACAACTCTTCTCCGTCAAGGGCAATAAGACCATCCTCCGGGGAGCGCCGGGCAGGTATCGTCCCGCTCTACCTGATCCAGCAGGTTGTGGGCACCGAGGTCAGCCGATGCGGCCAGGCGTTGCGCGAGATTCATATCGCCCGGACCCGGTGCCACTATTACGTCGTCACCGTCATCCAGACGAAGCAGGAGGCGGCCGGCCATGACTGAGCCAGGGACCCTCTCCTACGGCAGCGTGCGACGGTCCATCAGGACCGGAGCAGGAGCACCGTCAGGTGCGACTTGCGGAGCGCTCCGCATCACTGCTGACGCCGAGTGCTACCGGATCGAGGGTGAGGACGCGATGGTCCGCCGGACCGGAGCGGGAGCACCGAAGGTGCGACTCCTCAAGAACCTGCTCTTCTATGGCAGGGCAGTCCCGATCAGCGAGGACCGTTCGCAGATGACCCCGGGCGGTATCCTGGTCCGTGAAAAGCGACTGGCCGCAGGGTGCGACGGACGGAACGTCCGGAGCTTGAGCACCGAAGGTGCGGGGCAGGAGCTTGAGAAACCCGAAGGGTTTCGAGTTGCGATGCTCCCTCAGGAGCGGAGCACGAGAAGCCAAAGGCTTCGAGTCGCCATCGAGGGGCACGCGGCGATGAACGCTTCGGGCAAGGCAGTGATGCTCCATACCCGTGTGGGCTCCTACATCATTCCGCTCGTCAGTTTCCAGCGGGTCGCCCGCGGGGAAGCCATCTCCGCCCCCCTCTTCCCTCTGGTGCCGGGGGTGACGGGATGAAAGATAACGTGCAGAATGTGGTGAGCATCCTCGCCGCCCCCGGTGGCGTGGTCGAGGTCCGGGCACTCGCCGACGGCGTCACGCACTCCGGCTACTTTGATGACTATGACGCGCTCGCCCGGTCCGTGGAGGCCCTCGACGCCGACCCCTCGGTCGCCGGGATCTACGTCACCCTGAACACGGTGAACCTGGCGCTCCTCGCCCGGCGGGCGAACCGGATCAAGATGCGGCTCTCCCGGAAAGACGCGACGACCGCCGACGCCGACATCACCCGCCGCCGCTGGTTCCCGGTCGACATCGACCCGGCCCGGCCGAGCGGGGTCTCGTCGACGGACGAAGAGCACGATGCGGCGCTCGTTGCGGCCGGGCAGATTGCGGCATACCTCACGGAGCAGGGGTTTCCTG
>Ga0208041_1002140_pt1 | contig 11000 bp, 10 predicted proteins | sample AD_SCU002_MetaG_FD_184453 | JGI IMG/M metagenome (GOLD analysis project Ga0208041, IMG submission 184453) | Active sludge microbial communities of municipal wastewater-treating anaerobic digesters from China - AD_SCU002_MetaG (SPAdes) (version 2) | ecosystem: Engineered > Bioreactor > Anaerobic...
TGCATTTAGTGTTGGCGGGAAATGAACCTGACTCCAATATTAAAAAGTGCCTAGAGATGTTTAAACAAAAAACAGGATTTTATTTAAGTAAGAGCAAAGCAAATGTAAGCTGGCAAAAAGATTATTATGATCACATTTTAAGAAGTGAAGAAAATCTGGAAATACATCTAAAATATATACTCAATAACCCTGTTCGAGCTGGTATGGTGAACTATTGGAAAAAATATCCTTACATTGGTTCAACAGTTTATAATTTATATGAATGGGAATAGTTCAATTATTATGCGTTTTCGCTCAACCTAAAGGTTGAGGCTACCGTCTTTCTGATTTATTTGTGATGCGAAAAATAATTTGGAAATTATTGCTCTGCCTAAAGGTTGAGGCTACCGTTTTTCTGATTCATTTGTGATGTGAAAAATAATTTGGAAATTATTGCTCAACCTGAAGGTTGAGGCTACCGTCCCTCTGATTCATTTGTGGTATGAGATATAATTTGGAAATTATTGCTCAACCTAAAGGTTGAGGCTACCGTCTTTCAGATTCATTTGTAATATGAAATATAATTTAGAAGAAATAGAAATTGAATTAAAGAAAAGATTAATCTATCCTTATAAATGGGGACAAAAACAAAACGATAACTTCGATAAACAAACTAATTTTATTTATCACACTTTTTTGTTTGAAGAACTTCTTAAAGAGATTGAATCGAGATTTAAATCTGAAAAAGAATATGATCTTTATTTCAATTATTCAATAAACCGCTGGTATAACTTCTGGTCAGCACAGGCAGTTGAAGATATTTTTTGCTCACTGCCAAATGTTAAACCCGCCCGGGATAGCAAGGACAAATTGATTGACTTTACAATTCAGGGAGAAGCTTTTGATCATAAAACATCAATCTATCCGAAAAATTTTCCTTATAAAATTGATGAAGCAATTAAGAAAACTGACGAGCTGATTAAATGGCTTTATGAAAATCAATCACAGCAGCAGCGGAAACATCATAAAAACAGATTGTTTATTGTTCTTTATTCTGCCAGCGGAGAGCATTGGAAATTAAAAGCTGAAATCAGATGGCTGAAAGAAAGAATTGAAAACTATATAATTGGTTTCAATCCACACTACCTTTTAAAATTTAATTTTGAAGAAGGAAAGCCAACATTAGCAGACGTTATCTGGGCTGTAAAAGAAAACTAAATTTCTCTGGTTGAATTTTTTTTACTACCATCAATTGAGACCAGAATAAAAGACATAAAAAAAATAAAGGCATTACTCGGAAGAACAAGTTTACCTGATAAACAAATATCAGCTTAAAAGCATTCCTTTATCTGGATCAATAGCAAGAAATGAAACAACTGTACATAGTGATGTTGATCGCACAATATTCTGGCATATTGTAAGCGCTTAATTTTCCTTATTAAAAAATCACTTCAGCAATATTTATAATAATTACTCTTTTAATAATTTCCCCGCCAATTCTGTCCAAAGAAATTTTTGTTATACCATCATTTTGATTGAAGTAAGATTCTGGTTTTACTATTTTCAATCAGAAGAAAATATAAAAATTACAATCATGAAAAAATTATTAATATTTGCCTTTATATCTATCCTTGCTTTCTTAATGCTGAACTGCGGAGACAGCAGCAAAGACAACAACGATTTTTCGGATAAAGACGCTTCTTCCGATGCTCAAAAAAGATATGGTATTAAATCAGCAGTTATTGAATACATAATAACAGGCTCGCAGGAAGGAACCAAAACTCTTTACTTTGATAAGTGGGGAATGAGACAAGCTGAATATACACGTTCTGTTCTGACTGTAAGCGGATTCAGTAAGCCAATTAATCTTGTTAACATTATTGATGGTGATTATCAATATATGATAAACATTGATCAGAACAGCGGAACAAAAACCAGAAATCCAATCTTAAAATCTATGGACGAATTAAAAGGTCAAAAAGGTTTTAATGAGTTTGGAGAGCAGATGCTTTTAAGTATCGGCGCAAATAAAATTGGAAAAGAGGAATTTCTCGGAAAAGATTGTGATATTTATGAAATGCGAAACATCGGAACGAAATTATGGGTTTGGAAATGGATTACACTAAAATCAGAAACAAACTCAAGAGGATTGGAAATAAACGTAACTGCTACCAGAATCAACGAAGGATCAGTTCCAAAAGATAAGTTTACAATTCCTGAAAAAATTACATTGAACGAAGTTGATCTTGATAATATTGAAAATGAAATGAGAGAAGAAAATAAATGATTTCTTTTCTTCCGGTTGGCGGCGGAAATGAAATTGGTGCAAACTGTTACTACTTAAATCTTAACGGCAACGGAGTTATTCTTGATTGCGGTATTCATCCGCAAAAAACTGGGCTGGATTCACTCCCAAAATTTGATTTGCTTAATGATAAACCGATCGATTCCTGTTTAATCTCACATGCACATCAGGATCATATCGGTTCACTTCCTTTTTTGATAAAAAAGTTTCCTTACGTTAAAATTATTACAACTCCGCAGACAAGAGCTATTGCTGAGCTTGTATTACATAATTCTGTATCAATACTGAAAAAGGAAATTGATGATGAATCCTTTGAATTTTACTCACACGATGAAGTTGATCTTCTTATTAAAATGATTGAGTATAAAGAATATAGAAATCAGTTTGAACTTAATTCATATCATCAACTTAAAAATTCTGATGTTAATATTACTTTTTATGATGCCGGACATATTTTAGGTTCGGCAGGAATTTTATTAGAAAATAATAATTATAAAATATTTTATACCGGAGATATTAACCTTACCGATCAAACTATTCAGCGAAAAGCAAAGCTGCCGGAAGAAAAAATTGATACATTAATCCTTGAAACAACCTATGGTGCAACTGATTCAGATCTGCTTTTAAACTGGCAGGCAGAATCTTTAAGGTTTGCAGAAGAATCGAATAAGATTCTTAATAACAGCGGATCAATTTTAATCCCTGTTTTCTCTTTGGGAAAAATGCAGGAAATGCTGGCAACAATCTGGCAGTTGATGCAGAAAAGGAAACTTACAACGGTAGATATTTATACCGGCGGAATTGGAACGAAGATTAATCGGGTTTACGATTATAACAAATATGTTGTCAGCAGAATTGATAAGGAGTTTGAGCTTATTTCAATTCCACAAAAGGATTATTATGAAATTTCAAGCCCCGAAGATTTCTTTTCAAATCCTTGTATTGTTCTTGCATCGAGCGGAATGATGATAAAGAATACTGCATCATTCAATTTTGCTAAAAGATTTTTGAAACAAAAAGATTCAGCAATATTTATTGCCGGCTATATGGATCCTGAAAGTCCCGGATATACAATTGCAAATTCAGAGAGGGGGGATAAAATCCATTTAACTGATTTTGATGAAGCTGCAGAGGTTAAATGTGAAATAAAAAATTTCAAATTTTCTGCTCATGCACGTAGAGAAGATTTACTAAGGATTGTTGATAAACTTAAACCTGATAATGTAATATTAACACATGGCGATGATGAAGCAATTGATTGGGTTGGCTCATCAATACTGAAAAAATATAAAAGTATAAAACTTCAGATAGCAGAAGTTGGGAAAGAATTAAAAATCTTTTAATTGCGTAAGGCAACAATTGATTTTTCTTTGTATATTAAAATTAAATAAATTCAATTTCCTTGCTAAATAGGAAATAAAAATTTTCTTTTATAAAAAAATTTTTTTCAGGAGGAGAGCATGTCTCATCTAAAAAAACAGGTCCAGGATAAAATAGAAGCCTGGCGCCCTCGCACAACACGTCTTCTAAAAGAGTTTGGAAACACTAAATTACAGGAAATAACAATTGAACAAGCGATTGGCGGTGCAAGAGATATCAAATGCCTCGTAACAGATATTTCTTATCTTGATCCGTTTGAAGGTATTCGTTTTCGCGGATTTACAATTCCCGAAGTTTTAGAGAAACTCCCGAAGGCTCCTAACGGTGAAATGCCTTATGTAGAAGGATTTTTCTTCTTCTTATTAACAGGTGATATTCCCTCTAAAGAAGATGTCGAAGAAGTTGCAGCAGAGTTTAAAAAAAGATCTTCAGTACCAAAGTATGTGTTTGATATTTTAAGAGCGATGCCTGCCGATTCTCATCCGATGGTAATGTTCTCAACAGCTATCCTTGCAATGCAGCGTGAATCTGAATTTGTTAAAGAATATAATTCGGGTAAGCTAAAAAAGAATGATTACTGGGCACCAACTTACGAAGATGGATTTAACCTTCTTGCCAAACTTCCTGCGATTGCTTCTTTTATTTACAGACTGAAATATAAAAATGGGGATATAATTGCTTCTGATGCAAAACTTGATCTTGGCGGAAACTTTGCCCACATGATGGGTATAGCTAAACCTTATGATGATGTTGCAAGAATGTATTTTATTCTGCACAGCGATCACGAAAGCGGAAATGTAAGCGCACATACCGGTCATCTGGTTGCAAGTGCATTATCAGATCTTTACTATTCAATCTCTGCAATGACAAACGGGCTTGCCGGACCTTTACACGGACTTGCAAATCAGGAAGTATTAAACTGGCTGCACGGTGTTTATGATAAAATGGGCGGTAAAATTCCAACCGAAGAAGAAATGAAAAAATTTGTTTGGGATACATTACAGAGTGGACAAGTGATTCCTGGTTTTGGACACGCAGTATTACGAAAAACAGATCCTCGTTATATGGCTCAAAGAGAATTTTGCTTAAAACATTTACCAAATGACCCATTGTTTAAATATGTTGATCTTCTTTTCAAAGTAGTTCCTCCGATTTTATTAGAACAAGGGAAGGCAAAAAATCCATGGCCAAATGTTGATGCTCAATCGGGAGTAATTCAATGGTATTACGGATTAAAGGAGTATGATTTTTACACAGTTCTGTTTGCTGTGGGAAGAGCCTTTGGTGTAGTTGCAAATATTATCTGGGATCGCGGACTTGGTTATCCGATTGAAAGACCAAAATCCGTAACAACATCAATGCTTGAGGAAGCGGCAGGAATAAAAAGCTAATTATCAATAAACAGAAGAGTTTATAAATTAAGAAGTCACGGAATACCTGTGACTTCTTTTTATTTTGCTAACGGTACAAAATACTGTAACAGCTACATAATTGAATAATAGTAAAACACATAAATTAAAATCTAAACCTTGTACCAACATATCCACCGCAATCCTGCAGATGAAAACTGCTTGGTCCTTTTGTTTCGGTAGATGTTCCGTTTGATGTTTGAGTGATTGTACTTTCTGGTGTGATGAATGCGCCAAAATTGTAACCGGCATAAAACTCCCATTGAAGATCTTTCCAGGGTCTTACATAAGCTGAGGCATTAATTCCAACACCTAATCGTGATGCAGAGTATTCGTCTTTTGTTTCTGTGCCAGAAGTTGGCTTATTCGTTTGAGTTTCACTGTAGGATACATAACTTGCCCACCCACCGAGAGAATAATAAACCTGTTTATTCATTCCCATAGGATAATAATTATATCCGAGTTTTGCTCCTAGTTCAGTAGAACTGAACTCCTGCGTGCCGGCTGTGTTCTCAGATTTATCACTACCGATACCAACACTGCCAAGAAGATAAAGACTGGATTTTTTATTAAGGTAATAATCTATACCAAAGCCAGTTATATATTCGGATTCCGGAGTGGATAGATCGTAGTTAAGCTCATCAATTTTTTGCTTATCTACGGTAAAATCTTTACTCCACCTGAAGTTAAGTCCCCAACAGTATTCATCATCATCAGGCGATAGAGCGGCGGCATTTGTATTTTGTGCTGAGATTGAAGAAGCGGCAAAAAGGAAAGCGAGCAGTGAAAGAAAGAGATAATGCAGAAATGACTTTTGCATAATGACTCCTGTTTAAGTTGTAATAATTTATTAATTATTCCCCTGCCAAGTAAATCACTGGCGGCTAACATAAAAAACAGGAATAAATATTCCTACAGTACCGAAAATTTTTTTTACTCCAATTCTAATTGTCCTAACTGTTAGTTGTTAACTTTTATTATGTCAATGTCAGCGGAATATTAGCCCGGTCGGCAGGCTGCAAATAAATCTGCTAAAATTTATTTATATCTTCTTTTCTCTTGAAAGAAAAGAAGCAAAAGTTCAAGACTGAAAAACTTTTGCTAAAAATGAATTGCGTTACACTAAAGCCTCAAGCATTCGCTTTTACGTTTAACTTCATTCATTTTTTTACGCAAAATTTTTTATGTCTGTTTTCTCCAGATTATTTGATGTGTTTTATTTTTAATTTCAAATGGACAAGCACTATTCTTTTAATGAGCGGGATTCCAAGGCGGAAGAGACAGGTTACTCTTTAGAGGCATTGCTTTTCATGTGCAAAGACAGACACATTTTGAATTAATAATACTGTTGTTTACATATCTAAGTAGCTTTTGACGCCTTTGCCGAGGTTTTTTATTATGTGTGTGTAAGATCATTGTAACTCGTACGCCATTATGACCAAGAAGTTTAGGTTTATTATTTCCTTTTTAAGATTGATTCTTCTATTGCATAGCGGCACAAAAATAATATCAGGATAGTGCTTATCCAGATATGTGGATACAAACTTGAGTTGTGTTGCCAATTGGCAATTAAACAAAATTTTCTGCTTGAATTTTTTGGGTCTGTTACGGATATTAAGATAGGAAATAAAAGGAATTGCCCAATAGATGAGTACGGGGGATTCCTTATAAGTATTAGTTATGTTACTGACTCAAATGAATATGGCAAAACTCATTTTAACTTTCATTCTTCTTTTAGCTAATTCTTTGTTCTCACAAATGAAGGATGATAACAGCTACATCAACCATAATAGAATGCAGAAACTTGATTCCTTGAAATTTGAGCTCTATAAAGAATTTAATTTAACTTATCAAGAGATTAAATCTATGTACTTAAATTCAATTGTAATGGATACAACTATTTATTCTAGTGATACAACAGAAGCAGAAACTGAAGGTAAAATATTAATTACAGATAGCTTATTAATTGGAATTGGTAAGTCTAGAAAAACTTCTGAATGGCATTTAAGAACATTATATTTTAAGTCACAAAATTACTTTTCTAAATTCAATTTACAACTGGACGAAAGCTATGATAGTTTTTTAACAAAATATGATAGCACTGATTCATACAAATCAAGCTCCGATAACAATGAGTTCATAAAATACTTTATCGATATCAAAGATACAGATGAGTTCATATATTTTACTGAGTTTACTTTTTATTTCGTAGATAGGAAGCTCAAAAATATAAGTATAGATTTTTTAGAAAATAGGTAACCTAACCAGTGGCTCAAGGTGACAGAGTAATCGCATTTGGCATTTCAGAGTTTTTCGGGTTAGTTGTTACGTGTAAAGGTTTTTGTTAAAGGTGCTCGTTCTATTTAAATAACTTGCAAACTGCACTTGCGAAAAAAGATAAGTGCAGTTTGTTAAACCTGCCTGCCGGCAGGCAGGTCTTTGGCTTTGTCGTTTTAATCTAAATTGCTGTTATTGGCGGCGGGTTAGGCGCAACATCGTTAGCTGCATAATGAAAAGTAAGGAGATAAAAATGAAAACGATAAAATATTTCCCCTTATTCTTATTGGTGGTTCTTGTATCCTGCGAAGAAAAATCAAATCCGGTTTCTTCAGAAGTGAATTATGAGTATTTCTACAATAGTTGGACAAGATCTTATGAAGAAGAAACTAATAATGATTCAATAAAATTATTTCGCCCAAATGATTATAAAGAGTTTTCAACATCACGATATAGAGAAATACTCATATTTAAACAAGATAATACTTGCAGTTATTTAGTTTTAGCTCCAAATGATGCACATTATTTCCAAAGCGGAAAGTGGAATTTAATTAATCAAGAAAAAAATATTATAACAATATTTGATTCAACAAATACTATCTACAAAAATTTCCAAATTACTGAGTTAAAACAAGATATTCTAAAGTTAATTATTGTCGATTAATTTATTAAAAGAAAAAACTAAAATAAAAAATAAAGTATGCAGCAAAGGCAACTAACAAGCCAATCAAACCAACTGCCTTTTCGCATTTGGCTATTGTTTAATTTATAAGCATTTAATTACGTTTTGGTTTTTTGTTAAGCATAGTTTGTAAATGAAAGCTTTGTTCTGATTAAAAGTTATTTCAAATAAATAAATTAGTTTTGTTGGGCTGCGGCTTAAGCACAACGCCGTTATACAAACATAAAATACACGATGAAAAAAACGATTTTATTTTTAATTATCTTAGGTTTCCAAGCTTTCCCCCAAGCTTTAGATACTTTAAAGATTTTAACCGGTTGTTTTTTTAGTGATAGCTCAATGTCTGACAGAATTATTGTAACAAGATGTATCCAAATTGACTCTTTCGTAATAGAAAACAGTCTAAGTACTTATGCACTTCCAAGACCGCAGCAAGATTTTTCATTTTATCTGAATAATATCAAATATGATCAATTGCAATTACAATGGTATGCAGATTATTCTTGGACTTCAATTTTAGACTTTGTCATTGATGAAAATGGTAATGTCAGTCAATTATATGTTAGAGATAGTCTTATTATACATTATGATGATAAGATTATAAAAGAAGAATTTCAAAAATTAAAATTCACACCCTGTAAATTTGAAAATAAAAATGTACCAGTTAAAGCAAAATTATATATAACATCCTATCCGCAGATAAGGGAATATTTGCCGGATAATATATCACCGGAAAAAGATTTTAATGAAGATGATTTGATAATATTGAACAAGCCGTTTATTGCAGAAAGGTATTCTGCCGGTAATCAGCGTAGAAAAGAAGCAAGAGCAGATATTGCCAATGGTTATGTTTTAATTATTCACGGTGGTATGTTAACATCTATTAACCCCCAAGTTGATAGCATTGCAAATACTTTTGGTTTTCACTTCATAAAAGGTGCGTGCACAGATGTATATGGTCGAGAAGAATATAACGATGAAGTCGCCAAATATTTAATTAAAAGAAATGGAAAAGGATGGTGGGATAGATTTCTTAACGAAGTTTCAAAATTAAATTTAAAAGAACATCAATCTTTACCAATAATTAATTCTAATTAGTTTAATAAAGTATGTATAATCAGCGCCTAAACACTGACCTTCATTTTAGTTGGGTGATTTTTTAATTTTTGGCGTTTGGTTTTAGTTAAAGATTTTGTTCTAAGTGTTCTCCGCCGCGGCGGATTAATTAATTAACCTGCCTGCAGGCAGGCAGGCTTGCCTTCGGTTTGTACTGAACAAGTTACAAACCTTCGGCTAAATATTTGGCAATGCGTTTTAGTTTGTCGCACTTGTTATGGTCGGCGGGTTAGGCGCAAAGGCGTTAGGCACCCAAGTTTTATAATTAATTTTGTCAAAGGTAATTTTATGAAACCAGAAACAACTTTATCATTAATTAAAGAATTAGATAAAATTAAAAGCAATTATTCTAAGAATAGTTATTTCAAAGCCTGGACTGGTTTGTTTGTCGCTATAATTTGGTTAGCCCGATTATATTCTTTTGCATTTGAAAAAGAACACGTTCAAGCTTTTAATTGGTTTTATGCTTTTATGTTTATCATTCCATTAGTTATGCTCTTACAATCTTTTTACATCATTGTACGGCATTTAACAAATAAAAAGTTTTCTATTCTTTTTGAAGCAATACTCGAAAATAAAAAAGAAAATGATAATTAGTATTTCTATAAGTATTAATTACAAACATAAAATAATTTAATCACTGTGGTTTTTATTAATACTTTATTTCAGGTGCCTAACAAGCACCTCAATGCCGACCACCATTTTAGTTGGGCGGATTTGAGATTTTGTTCTAAGTGTTCTCCGCCGCGACGGACTAATTAATTAAATCTGCCTTCGGTGCTTGAAGAAAAGAAAGTTAAGTACCTACGGCATAATCATCAGCAATTGTGTTTTACTCGGCTTCCTTGTTATGGGCGGCGGGTTAGGCGCAATGCCGTTAGGTTGTTAAAATCATAAAAGGTATACGAGATGAAAAAAATATTTTTGTTTGGTCTTTTGGTAATATTCATAAACGGTTGCAAAGAAAAGATAACCGAGACAAATATGGAAGATGTTGATCCACTTAAAAATGAAATTATAACAAGCTTTCAACTGCTCGATTCAAATAGCGTATCCAAGACTTTATTTTCAAAAGATGAAAAATTATTCATGTCAATATTAATTAGAAATGAACTCTATTATGATTTAACCTATAATTATTATGGACCACTTATGAGTTTTGAAATTTGGAAAAATGATTCACTATTTGCGACTGATTTTGATTATTTAGGATTTGAGATTGTTACTGAAACTCACACATTAAAAAGTGGGAAACAAATTAAATATAAATGGTTAGCTCCAAATAGTTCTGGAAGATATGCGATGAACGATTTGGTTGTCTTAATTCCCGGTAATTATGTGGCAAAATTTAATCCTAATACTCCAATATTTTTTAATGAACAACAAGTTGAATTTCAACCAATAGAATTTGAGATAATAGAATAAAATGTATGTTAAATGTAAGGCAAACAACCTAACCCGTGGTTCAAGCCGACAGCGAGTTCGTATTTGGCATTTTAGAAATTTTAATGTTAGTCGTTCCGTTTCGGCAAACTTGTTCTAAGTAGTTCTATTAATTAAAATTATTGCAAACTGCACTTGCAAGAAAAAATAAGTGCAGTTTGCTAAACCTGCCTGCAGGCAGGTCTTTGGCGTTGTCGTTTTAATCTGCATTGCTGTTCTGGGCGGCGGGGTAACTACACAGCGTGTAAGAATATTTCCTTCTCCATTATTAACACACGATTATCAAACTCAAACCCGCTTTCACTATCATCAACAGGTTTCCAGCAATCTTTACCAATTGTTTTTATTATATTCCTTAAGAAAAATTTTATTCTCTAATAAAAGAGTTTAATACTATGAACCAGTCTTT
>Ga0208041_1002145_pt1 | contig 10976 bp, 4 predicted proteins | sample AD_SCU002_MetaG_FD_184453 | JGI IMG/M metagenome (GOLD analysis project Ga0208041, IMG submission 184453) | Active sludge microbial communities of municipal wastewater-treating anaerobic digesters from China - AD_SCU002_MetaG (SPAdes) (version 2) | ecosystem: Engineered > Bioreactor > Anaerobic >...
TTTCTCAAGCCTGTCAGGCAGCTGGCAGAAGCGGTCAGGCAGATAGGTCAGCGCAATTTTTCCTATCGAACCAGTATTGAAAGTCTCGATGAGTTCGGCGAACTCGGTGGAGTCTTCAATATGACGATGGAAGGCATGGCCGAGCTTGAAATCGGCCGGATCGTTCAGGAAGCCCTGTTGCCCGATCAGGGGTATCATAACAACAGAATCGGCATCTTTGCCAGAACCGCTACCATGACAAAACTTGGCGGTGACTATTATGACTATCTGAAGCTTTCAGAGACGCAAACCGGTGTATTCATGGGCGATGTCGCCGGGCACGGTATTCCGGCCGCGATTATCATGGCGATGGCCAAGGCGACGGTTCTCGTTAACCGACCCCTTCTCACTGACCCGGCGGCTCTGCTTTCTGCGCTGCATGATATGCTTTTCAGACTTAAAAGTGACGGTTTTAAACGTATGATGACCTGTCAGTATCTGGTAATCAACGATCAGACCGGTGAAGTGCAGATTGCCAATGCCGGGCACTGTTTTCCGGTTGTGGTTGGCAGTAACGGCAGCTATTCAAGAATGGAAGAGATTATCGGTACTCCGGTCGGCATCGCCCGCAAGGCGCGCTATAAAAACCACCAGATACAGCTGCAGCCGGGTGAAACACTGATTCTTTACAGCGACGGGCTGATCGAGGCGACCAGTGCTGCCGGCGATGTTTTTGGTCCTGATCAACTGCTTGAGCTGGTAAAAAGTGTCTGGAGCGAGAATCTCGAACAGTTCTATCAGAACCTCTTTCAGGCAAACCGTGCCTGGGTTAAGTCGGTAGATGACGACCTGACGATTGTTCTGGTCAGGTTCGAAAGGAGCAGCTGCTGATGAAAATTCTGCCGCGCTATCTGCTGCTCTGGTTTGCCCAGATATTTCTGTTCGTGTTGATTCCGGTTCTGCTTTTTTATGGCGGTTTCAGCCATATTGAAAAACTTCGCAGCACTGCTCTGGTAAAAATTGTTGAGCAGAGTCTCGAAAACGAGATGCAAAGCTTTGAAGCTCAGGTTGATACTGAGAGGTTTTTGTCGCGGCTGTTTCGTGAGACTTATCACGCAAATCGGGTGGCCTCGGCCGCTTTGGCCTTTGGCGAACTGCACGCCAGGCTGAATGGCTCGTTCGATTACCTGCTCTGGGATGATTCAGACAGCTTTATTGGCGGCTCGATACAGCCAGATGCTCTTTCTGGCGACTGGAGCCTGGCCTTGAATTCTCTGAAGAAGCCTTTCAAAAAAAGTGACAGAGAAGTCGTCGCCGATGAAAATGAAATGACAAACCTGAGAAGAATGTTTGGGCCGCAGATTGTGCTGCATACGGTCGATAACTGTGTTTCTGAACGTGGTGAAAAGCTTCTCTGGTGTGACAGCACCGGCCGTCGACCATTGCTGTGGGTTGGTTTCAGGCTTGGCTACATGGCGGTTATTCTGGTAAAACCCGAAAATGCTGCCGGAACTGCCGGTCTGGAATATTATCTCAAATATCGTCAGTCAGAAAAAAGCATTTTTCGCCCTGGTTTTGTTAAAGGCCAGAACTGGGTTGCAGCACAATCGCTGCCGGATAACCCGGAAAATCTGCAGAAGCTCATCAGGCACGAAATGATGCCTGGTGAACGTCTCGAGACCGACAGGGCGTTTTATTATGCCAGAGTTATTGAAGATGATCTGACGCTGTTTGCTTTTGTTGAAAAGGCTGCTGGCGTAGTGCCCGAGCAGGCGAAAGCCAGCCTGGCGGCATTGCTTGTTTTTATGCTGCTGTTGCCGTGGGTGGTTGTCAGCGGACGTGCCGCTCTCAAGGGCAGCGGATTGAAAATGTCGATTTCGCGCAAACTGGCGCTTTTGTTCGTTTATGCGAATGGTCTGCCGCTGCTGATGCTTTTCTTTGCCGGTTATGACTTCATGCATCAGAAAGAGCTGGCCCTTTACGACGAGATACATCAGCAGGGAACACATTTTCTGCAGAACCTCGATGAGCGATTTGAATCGGAGCATGCGCTGCAGATTGTCAATATTCAGGCCGGGCTGGATAAATTCAGGGCCGATGTGCGGCAGCAGGGGCTGAACCTTGAAAATTACCGGGCTCTGGTCGACAAGGTATATTCGGTCGTTGAATCGCGTGGCAATGTGCGTTTTTATCTGATTGCCAGCGAAACCGATATTTTTGGAACCGGCGATTCGCTTTATGTCGGCGACAAGCGTCAGGCGCTGGTGTCAGAGATTATTGACAGCGCCGACCTGAGGCGTGGCGATGAAAAAAAAGTGCTTAATTCACTTGGGCGTTTTATCATGGCCAGTCTTAATGGCCGACCGCCTGACCCGCGTTCTTCGACCGAAGTCGAATTGATTGCCGAATCGGCGATGCAGAAACCTCTCATCGAGGTGCAGCATGATTTTATCGCCAATAACGGCAAAATTGACGTGTGGGGCATGGGTACCAACAAAAGCCCGGCCTGTCTGAATCTGATTTCGATCAATGACGACCGGCAGGTAGACTACATGGGCATTGTCAACTGGAACCCGCATGTCATGGAGAACCTCTATCTGAAACGGCAGTTTCTCAGCGCCAATCGCAATATCATCGACCTGAAGGTGGGGGTTATTCATGAAGTTGCCGGGATTTTCCTGCCCGAAAAATTTCCGGACCGTGAAACCATGGTGAAACGGGTACGCAGCTTTACTTCAAAACCTTGCCCGTCCCGCGAATTTGTCAGCATCGGCACGCAGACTTATCTGTTGATGGGTTTTACCGGCAGATATCTGACCAATTATCAATTATTTGGGCTGTATCCGGTTGATAAGGTAAAAAGTCAGATCAGTCGTGAAAAAACAGGCCTGTTTTTTGCCGGTCTCGTATCTTTACTGATAACCATAATACTTGGACAGTTTCTGGTGCAGAGTTTTCTTTTTCCTTTGCAGAAGCTTTACGCCGGTGCTGAAGCAATCAGATCGCGAAACTTTGCGCTGCGACTGCCGTTTCTCGGTCGCGACGAATTTGGCGAAATGGCTGAGATATTCAACACAACGATGGTCGACCTTGAAGAACTGCAGGTCGCCGGGGTAATTCAGGAACATCTGCTGCCCCGTCAGATGCCTGAGTGCGGGCGTTTCAGGGTTTTTGGCCGTATCGTTTCGATGGGCGAGCTCGGCGGTGATTATTTCGATTATTTCAATACTTCTGCCGGGCGCTTCAGTTTGCTGATCGGTGATGTGGCCGGGCGCGGGGCCGGCGCGGCCTTGATCATGGCGATGGCCAAAGCTGCAATAATGCAGTTTTCAGATGTCGTAGAGAAACCGCAGATTCTCGCCATGCGTTTGCACGAGCTGATTCAGGCGGCTGGCAGAAGGACCCGCAAGACGATGATCATGCAGTATCTCAATCTCAACGGTGCCGACGGTACCGGAGTTTACACCAATGCCGGAGGCTGGCCGCCGTTAATAGTTAATCCACGTTCGGGCGCGGTTCGCGAGATTACTCTGCCTGGCCCGATGCTGGGGGCATTGAACCGGCCGAAGTTTGGTGCCGCCGAAATTTCTCTGCAGCCGGGCGAAGCGGTGATTTTTTACAGCGACGGGGTGATCGAGGCACGAAACATGGCCGGCGAAATTCTCGGGCTTGCCAGGCTCAAACAGATGGCGGTGCATTGTTTCGACGCCGAGCCGCAAAAATACTTTGACAGGCTGCTTGAGGCGCATCGTGAATTTGTCGGCGCTACCAGGGCCCAGGATGACATGACGCTGCTGATCGCCATTTTTGGCGACCAGCAGCATTCAGTTGATGCTAAACCGGCTCAGGCTGATGTTGTGACCGAGGCCGTCTGACTCTCGGTGCTGTTGTCTGCGGGTTTTTCGCCATCAGGGTTATCATCACCGCCGTTGCGGCTGAGGCTGAAGAAAAAACCGGTGAGCAGCAGAACGAAAGAACCCGACATCAGAATGCCTGCCCACGCCGTGCGCGACAGTGACGAGCCATAATCGACGGCTACTTTTGCGCCGGTCATCAACTGCTGACCGGCGTGCCACAGGCCGGTAAGGGCGAGAACCCCGGCATTGACATGGTTGCATCGGGTGAGCCAGGTTGCCACAAGGCCGGCAACAAGCAGAGCGTGGTTAATCAGCACCGGAGCACTGAAATCGGGTGCTGAAACCTTGATGATGATCAGATAGACAAGCATGACGGCGCTGTCGTGAATGTTGATGTTATCGCGTGATCCGAGGAGATGGCGCCAGAGGGTCTGGGCGAAAAAAGCGGCAGCCAGCAGCCACGGCGCGATGATTGTTCCGATTGACAGAGTCGGGGCGATGAATCTGTAGGAGTCGCTCATGACTGTGGCACTCATCTGCAGGGGCAGCACGACGAACGGAAAAATCAGCAGCCAGCGCCAGAACGTCGTTTCATTGCCGAGGTATTCATTGGCAACTTCGGTCTTGAGGTTGTTGTTACGCCAGTTTTCGATGATCAGGGGCAGGTGAATCAGCGCTGCGATGAGCCAGAGTGAATAAAAGACGTATGAGCCGTCAAAATAGCCGAAGCTTTCTCTGCCAATTGAATCGACGAGATAATAACCGACTTTCGGGGCGACCCAGATCAGCGAAAATGCCCCGGCGGCGAAGAACAGGCGAGTGTGATGCACTGTCAGGCCAAGAACTTTGATGACCGCTGCGAGTTTAACCGCCGCCATCAGCATGTAGACGCCGGTGGCGATACCGCCGGCTGCGGTGCTGAGACCCGAGATACGCACCTGATAAAAAGTCAGGTCACCGAGAAAAAGCAGCACGAAGAAGAGCAGCAGTTTGCCGTGCTGCGGCTGAATCTTTTTCTTGAGCAGATACAGGGCCATTGCCACCATGATAACCTCGTAGATATTCTGAACCAGAAAAAAGCCGCTTACTGCCAGGCTTGAAACTTTGCCGGTTTCAAGCTCTGAGCCGACGAGGTAGAGACCGCCAAGCATGAGAACGACGCTCAGCAGATACAGGGGGTTGTTGTTTCTGAGCCATTGTGACAGCCCGTTTGCGTTGCCGCTCATGACGCACCTCCAGCAAATAATGAATAATAAAGGGGGGAATAATAATGATAAATTGTACAGCGCAAAGAATATGCCAACTTAAAACCCTTTATTTAAGCAGGTTTTTGCAGAACGACCGCGTCGTTTGTGTCATGGGTGCGGCAGTTATGTCGCATCAGGCAATTTAAATCAGAAACTTTGCAAGTTGCCGCTTTTGCGGTATGCTGTCTGCATCTGCAGGTCGTTTAAGGGAATCAATGAGCGGTACCACGACAAAATTGCCAATCAGCAAGCGGTGGCCTCTGGCCTTCTGGTTTGGTGCCGCCTTCTGTTTTTTCATTTTTCCGGTCTTTCTGCTCGATGTTGGCCTCGAAAATATGCTGACAACTCGAAGTGAAGTGCATCGGCAGACCGTATACCGCGAACTTGGCACAAGACTCGAGCGACTGCTGCAGTATTCCAACGCTCGCCATTATTACAGCGCTCTATTGAAGAGAATTTTCGAATTCGCCGCCCGTCAGGCCGACCCGATAAAATATCTCAGAATCGCTTTGCCGCACCTGAAGGCTCGCAATCCCGATGTGTTCAGATTTATCATCTGGGATCACAAGGGCAACAGCATCGAAGATCTCAGCGACGAAAAAGGCTTCAGATATATTGTCAAAACAATTTTTGAGGTTCTGAGAGAGGTTAATCGCGATGTTGTCAAAAACTACCCGGGCGAACCGCAGAATCTGAGTCTGGTCGAAAAACGCCTCAATTTTTTGCGTTCTTATCTTGGCGCTTTTCTGATTCCTGAAAAGCTTAATCTGCCGATGCTGCGGGGCAGTCTCAGCGAATGTATTCTCGCAAGCGGCGACCCGGAAAAGTCATATTTCTGGTATCAGGTCGATGACCGTTTCACCATGATGGCAACCCTGAACGGCAAGGCGATTGAATCTGACGAGTATCTCAAAAAGCTTGTCGATGCAATGAACAATGCGCCTGGCGCAAGAGTTGGCATTGTCGATCTGCTACGTGACGGGGCCATGCATACCTCTGTCTCAGATGAACTTAAGCCTGAGCTGCTGCTGGGACTGGCGAAGTTCGAAAATTTTACCCAGCAGCAGCTTGAAACCGATAATCTGCTGCTGATGGTTAAAATTCTCAACCCCTTTGTGCGCAGCGTCGCTTTTGTTGAGAAAAGCGCGGTTCTTTTCGATGCCGACACGATTCATAAGCGTATTCTTGCGATTACAGCTCTGGTGATTCTTTTGTTGTCGGCCATGATGGGTTATCTGATTTTCAGAGAAAAACGCGTTTTTTCGATTCGCTGGAAACTCGCGCTGCTGTTTCTCTATGCCAACGGTTTGCCACTGCTGATTCTCGGTTTTATCGGCTATGAATACCTGCAGCAGACGCGTGGGTTGCTGCTTGACCGTGCCTTTGACCAGGTTTCCGGGCTTATCGCTGACTTTGATACCCGTTTTGAGACAATCAGATCAGAAACGGCTGATTATCTGAACCAACAGATAAACGCCATCAATAAAGAGTATGGCAGCAAAATGGTTTCGCAGGAGAGCCTCGATGAGCTGCTTGAAAAAGTGAATCGGCTCAAACCATTCGATTTTGTGGTTGCCGACCATACCGGCAAGCTGCAAAAGGCAAAGGTGCCGGGCAGACAGGCCAATATTTTCTTCTCTTCGATGAGCAAAACCATGCTCAACTTCTTCAATTTCAGCGATTATACACCGCAGCACCTTTTCAAAGAAGATGATGATACCACCGGTACCCGCGGGAAAATCAAGGCCGAGAAGTTTCTGACGGGTAAGACGATAATCTTTCACCGCATTCTCCAGAGAATTGGCAAGGTTCACCCTGAGCAGATGGCCCAGGACGCCAGGCAGTATTACTGGAACGTCTTTGGAGATTTTGATAACCGAGTGTTCAATATGCTTGTCGGCATCTCATGGGATTTATATACCCTGCAGGAATCATACGTCAGCAAAAGCATCGACAGTCTTAATCAGAATACCGACGAAATCAGCTTTTACGGCATTATAGAGGCAAATGGGGTAACCTACCCGCCGGCAAACGCTCTCAGTCGAGAAATCTTCGACCTTTTCCGTCAGACTTTCAGCTTGAGAAGCCTTTATGTTAATGAGGTAGTCATTGACGGTCGTCAATATGCGGCTTATGGCACCATCGGCCGAGAACTCAACCAGGTTGCCATGGTCGGTCTGTATCCGCTCGACCGTATAAACAGCCAGATTGGCGGTCTGCAATGGCGCCTGATTATTTTTGCTCTGCTCAGTCTTGGTCTGACAACCGGGGTTGGCTTTATGCTTTCGACACAGTTTATGGAACCGGTAAAGGAGCTTGAGCGCGGCGTGCAGGCGATCGGCCGTCAGGATTTCCGCTATCGACTGCCGGTAAAAACCGCCGATGAATTCGGGCAGTTGAGCGGCGTATTCAACCGTGCCATCGAGAGCCTTGAAGATCTTGAAGTGGCTAAAATCGTTCAGGAAAACCTCTTTCCCCAGGAACCGCTGTCGCAAAACGACCTGAGAGTGTTTGGCTGCAGCGTTGCCATGACGCGACTGGGTGGCGATTACTATGATTTTTTTACTCTCGACGACAGCAATGTCGGTATTCTTATGGGTGATGTGGCCGGACACGGGGTCCCGGCAGCACTGCTTATGGCCATGGCAAAGGCTTCGGTTCTTCTCAGCGGCGAAGACCGCCGGCGGCCGGCCGCAATGCTTGCCTCTCTGCACAAGGTGATTTTCCGGGTTAAAAGCAGCAAAATCAAACGTATGATGACCTGCCAGTATTTTTCAATCAATTCAAAAACCGGCTCATACCTTGTTTCAAATGCCGGGCATTGTTTTCCGGCTTTAATCAGGCGGGGTGGCGAAGACATAGAATTGCTCAAACTCGTCGGAACACCGCTGGGTATAACCAAAAAACCGAAATATGAAGACGCGCCGGGGCAGCTAGAACCCGGTGATATCGTGCTTCTTTATACCGACGGCATCATCGAGTCGCATAATGCCGAGGGGGTTGAGATGGGCTTTGACCGGTTCGCCGAGATGCTGCAGCAACAGTATGACCCTGACCTTGAAGCTTATTATCAGAAGATTTTTGCCGCTTACAAGCAGTGGTCCCCTGACGCCGACGATGACATAACCATGATTCTGATCAAATTTTTACCCGCCAGCGTGGAGACTACGGCATGACAAAATCCCGAAAAATCGCAGGCTGGCTTGCCTTCATGCTTTGCTTTATCGGTATTCCCGGGCTGCTAATGCTGCTTGGCATGCTGCATATTCAGAATCAGGATACGGAAAACCGTCTTGAAAGCCAACACCAGAGTTTGCGTGATTTTTACCTTGAATTGAGAAAGTTTGCTGACCCGCAATACTACTGGTGTACTACGCTGATGGAAAAACTGGCCCCCGATTCTGTGGCCAGCGAAGCGTCGGCCATAAAAGAACCGGGTGCGGACACCGGAGTAATCATCGCCCGGCTGAAAGATTTGCGGAGAAATCTGAAGTTTAACTACGTTGTTTACACCCCGACACGCGGGGTTTTGGCGTCTTCAATGCCGCTTGAGCCCCGTGATGTCTGGAAGTCCGGGTTGAGTTTTGCCTGGAAAGCGATTCTTTCGAGCAGATCACAGGTGACTCACGAAGAGCAGGTTGCCGGTGGCAAAATTTTCGGTCCGCAGCTTTACTGGGGGCATTTCGACAGTAATATTTCAATCGGAAATCTTTATCTTATCTGGGGCGACAGCACCTATAAGCGGCCTCTGGCATGGGGTAGGGTTATTCAGCGTCATCTGGTGCTGGCTTTTATTGATATTAAAGATCTTAACGGCAACGATGGGGTTTTGAATCTTTTGAACGAGTTCAGCCGTAACAGTGATCATCTGTGGCGGTTTTCGCTGCAGGACGACACGCAGGGTTTCAGACATGGCACAAATGATCGCAGCATTGCCAGTCAGGTCGTAGCTGCCGCGGCCGAGTATGGCAGATACAAGACGCAGAAGATCGAAACCGAAGATCTGATGGTTTACCCGTTTTTTCTGAGACCGGGTATTAAAATCTACGCTTTTATAGAAAAGAGCCGGTTTTCAAGCAGTCTGGTTCCAGATTATGGCTGGTCGATGGTCTTTATCTTCTTTGCCACGGCATATCTTTTGTCTGGTTATGCCTGGGACCTTTTTTTCGGAGAACGGCCCGACGAACTGTCATTGCGCTGGAAACTGCGTTTTCTTTTCTTTTTTGCCAACGGTCTGCCGCTGCTGGTGCTGTTTTTTATCGGTAATGACTATCTGGCGCAGAAGCGCAGTAATCTGATGCTTGAAGCGCACAGCCGGGGTATCAGCTTTATTCAGGATTTTGATGAAAAAATTGAAATCGAGTATGCACGTCGCCTTGTCGACAAGAAAAAAGCCCAGGAAAAAATGGTAGAAAAGCTTACGGTTAACATGAACGATGAGCGTGCGCTGCAGGAATTTGTCGATGCCCTTGGTTCTGGTGGCACCGAGCGATGGAAAATCGTTATGGTTGCAAGTCGCAGCAATATCATCGTTACAGAGAAGGGCGTTTATGACGAAAGCCGCAATCTCAGCCCGAAAGAGGATGAACAACGGGCTGAGCGCAGCCGTAACCAGAACGAACTGACGCGCAAGATCGGGCAGTTCTTTCTTGATAAAATAAATGGCGTCGAAGTCTCAAAAAAGGTGCAGACCGAACTTGAACTGCTTATTGAATCGACGACCCAGCAGCCGCTCGCCAACTTTCTTTTTGCCCTGTTGCAGAAGCGTGGTTCATTCATTCAGTGGGGGTTCGGGCAGAACGTCAATCCGGCAATTTTTGATACCTTTTCTCTCAAAGACAGCAGTTCTCATGATCTTTTCTTTTTGTCGTCGTTCGGCGTTCACCTTTTTCAATATAATTATCTGCTGAAAGCCTTGCCTCAGGCTAATCGCAATAACCTTGGCCTGAAGCTGGTGGCCCTGATGAATGAGGAATACACAGTTCCGGCCGAGGCTTATAACAGTGCAGTTTTGCGCGAATTTGCCAACACGCTGACCTCTTATCCTGGCAAAGAAATCAAGATTGTCGATTATCAGGGTGAAAATTATCTGGCAATGGGTATAGCCGGCAGACATATCAAGGACTTCCGCCTGATCGGACTTTACCCGCTCGAAAAAATCGATAATCTCATCGATTCGCAGCGCCGACAGCTGCTGCTGTTCGCCTTGCTCAGCCTGTTCATGACCTGGGGCCTGTCACAGGTTCTGGCACAAAGCTTCATTCTGCCCCTGCAGCAGATTACGGCCGGCGCTCACGCAATCGAAAACAAACATTTCAGCCATCGCCTGCCCGATCTGGGTCGTGACGAGTTCGGTGCTATGGGGCGGGTGTTCAACTCAGTCATGGTCGATCTCGAAGAGCTTTCGGTCGCCAGCGCCATTCAGGAACAGCTGCTGCCGCAGCAGCAGATCGAAACCGGCAATTTCAGTCTATTTGGCAAAAGTGTTTCGATGGGCGAACTTGGCGGTGACTATTTCGACCACATCGAGCTTGCTGACGGAAAATTTTCGGTACTGCTCGGCGACGTGGCGGGGCATGGCGTCGGCGCCGCCCTGATCATGGCCATGGCAAAAGCAGGCATCATTCAGTCAGAACATCTTCTCGATCAGCCTCTGGCGCTTGTTGCCAGGCTGCATGGCCTGATTTTTGCCTCCAAGACAAAAAAGCAGAAGAAAGTCATGACTTTTCAGTATTTGTGCCTCGATGGCACTGCCGGGCGCGGCATCTACTCGAATGCCGGGGCCTGTTCGCCAATGATTGTCAGAAAAAATGCGGGGCAGGTCGAGGAGCTGACTCTGACCGGTGCGGCTCTCGGTGCCTTTAAAAAAGCGAATTATTCTGAAACCGAAGTG
>Ga0208041_1002181_pt1 | contig 10797 bp, 9 predicted proteins | sample AD_SCU002_MetaG_FD_184453 | JGI IMG/M metagenome (GOLD analysis project Ga0208041, IMG submission 184453) | Active sludge microbial communities of municipal wastewater-treating anaerobic digesters from China - AD_SCU002_MetaG (SPAdes) (version 2) | ecosystem: Engineered > Bioreactor > Anaerobic >...
TTTCCCGCCGACATTTAAAGGTTTCATAGTATTTAATATATCCAGAATGATTTGTCGCAGTTCTTCCAGGCATTTCTCCATAACCCCAAGTCCTTCAATATTCACAGGCGTTAGTCTCAAATACTCCTTAAGCATTTCCTCCTCATATCTGCCAAGCAATTTACAATGCTTATTTATCAACTCTCTTGCTTTACATTCTTCGGGAGTATAACGTATTCCACTCAAGTAAAGAATACCAAACAATTCATCATCCTTTATAACAGGCTTTACAATATCGTGCACACCCATTATGCACATACCATCAAACTCTTCCATTAAGGTCATGCATTTTTTTATTCCCTTCATTTTACATATATAACAATACTTTTGTCCTTTAATCTTTTCTTTTATAAATAAGCAATAACTGCTGCTGTGAACAGCATTATTGCGTAAAATATCCAGGCGTGAATCTGAAGCCGTATTACGGTTTATGTTTATATAGGTTATGTTAACTCCCAGAGCTTTTTCTACAATTGCTATGACTCGCTGTAGATAATTTTTACCTGGATTCTCATTATACCATAATACATTGTGGACAATTTCGCTAATTCTTTTTTGCCTGTTTTCATTCATAAGATCTCACCTTTAACTCAATTGGTAGTATAGAGCCAATAATAACATTATACATTAATTGCGGTAAATATAATATAGCAGGATGACTTTAGGGTGCATTTATCAAATCTGAAGAAATATCTACCAGAAGCTATCGTTACAGTGCTTAGAGCCTTTAAATTCAGCTACGGGCAAAATCAAACTCACAAAATAATATGAACAATAGAATTGTAATTATTTTGTTCAAACACTGATTTTGCTATCCCTTCACTCAGATTAAAAGGCTCTACAGCACCTCCACTTATGCCCCTTACCAATATTTTCTTCAGATAAATTAAATGCACCAATGACTTTAGTCATCCTGCTATAAAGAGAGTATTATTTAAAAAAGAGTATACTACATTTCATCAATTTTCTTAAATTCTCCGGTTATGGCAGATTGTCTGCCTTTTATACACATGAGAGCACTAAGAAGACCTGCTTCTAGTGGTGCAATAGAGTTTTCTATTCCCTGCATAACTTTTATGAAGTTTTCAGCAAGCACATCATCTCCACCGAAATGGGAGCCACCGGACATATCAAATTTATATGTGTCAACTCGAGGCGTGTGGTGCATGAATACTTTTATTTCTCCAGTGTACCAGTCAAATTCAAGGGTGCCTTTAAATCCAAATAGTCTAGCTCCTCTTGCACCTGCTTTTTGCCGTGCAAAAAAGTTCTGTGAGTAACTTACATGCATCCCGGTATTATATCTTACAAGTGCACTTCCCGAATCTTCATTTCCTGTATCTTTTGCATAACAGCACATTTCACCTATAGGATTATCTTTATAGTACTTTTTAATAACATATGGACTTTCATCACAGGTGTAATATTCATCACAATCTTTGCAGTACAAGCCAGCAGGCTTATCACCCTTAAAAAGCTGCTTGGACGTCATTGCGCAAATTTCTACAGGTTTTGAGCCGAGTAAATAGTTTATGTAGTCAAAGTCATGAGTAGCTTTTTGCAGGAATAATCCCTGAGTTTCATTCTCATCCCTATACCAATGGTGGAAATATACTCTCCCATAAGGCACATTATTTATAGCCTGAACATGTTCAACTGTGCCAATCTTTCCTGAATCGATTATCTCTTTGACAGTTGTTGCAATAATCGATGTACGCAATGGGAAGGAAATCACTGCCTGGGCTTTTGTTTTTTCTCCTGCTTCTTTCAGTTTGAAGAAATCATCCATATGTGTTGCTACAGGCTTTTCAAGGAATAATGGAATGTTTTTTTCAAGAACCTTAACAGCCATTTTTGTGTGCAAAGAACATCTGGTGCCTATCATTATTCCGTCAAGTTCTTCATTATCCATCATTTTGTCAGGATCTTCGTAGAAGCTGACTTTTTCAGGATCTTTTCCTTCTTTTGTTAACAGCTCTTTAATTTCATCATTTCTAATATCAGTAATTGCAGATAGGGTAATATCCCCTATCTCCTGTCTTTCGAGAGCTTTGAACATACCCCTTATACGGCCGCCAAAACCGATTATTCCAACCTTCATATTACAAATCCTCCTATCCATTACAATATAGTTGTAACTACTCAGCAGCAAAAGCTGCTGTAATTACCAAATTATATAAACATTTGTACTTATTACGTATTTAACAATCTGTTTAATTACAAAATTTTCAATTTATATAATTCGTTAATTTTTTAAGTTCTCTAAAATTTCAAAAGCTATTAAAAGCAAATATCCGGTCTTATTATATCATCCGCCTTTATTGCAATTTCAAAGCTTTTATACACATCCTCAATAGATGGATTAGATGGTGCATTGTTTTCAATCATATTTATTAAATTGTCAAGTTCAGCTCCTGTAGGTCTTCTCTTACAATTAACATTTATAATTTTATACTCTTTATTTTCAACGTTATAGTACTCTATCAAGTCTCCTTCTTCTTTGTTAAAAAATCTATTATGACTTTGTACTATTTTAATTCTGCCTTTTGGACCGATAAATTCTTTTGTATTATCAGCAGCGACTGTCTTACCCCAGCCCGCTTCATAATATGCCACACTGCCATCAGATAATTTCATTGTAATCATTCCATAGTTGTATTTACCTTTCGGAACATCTTTTTCCGTTGTTAAAGATATTCCTCCCACATCAATGACTTCGGCACCTGTAAACCACCTGCAAACATCAATGTAATGGACTCCGCAATCTATTATTGGTGATGTTTCTTTTATCAATGCAAGATATTTTTCCCATTCAACTGTGTGATTATTTTGCGTCATTCTAAGTACAATAGGACCTCCTATCGCACCTTCTTCTATCATTTCAGCAACCTTTTTGTATGTTTCATTATATCGTAATATGTATCCGATGAGAACTTTGATACTGGTATTTTTAACAATGGAAACAAATTCTTTTCCATCCTCTAAATTATCCGTTATAGGCTTTTCACAAAGCAGGTGCTTATTATATTTCACGCAATCCTTTAATATTTGCAAGTGAGTCGACGGGTATGTAGCGCAAATAATTATATCAACATTTTCATCCTCCATATAGCGTATATAATCTGTACTAAAACTTTTTGCGTTGTATTTTTTAGCAGTCAGCCTTGCTTTTTCTTCCATAATATCAACAACACCATACACACAAATATCTTCACGTAAATATATATCTTCCAAATGTGCTGTCCCCATATGACCGCATCCTATTAAAACTATATTATGCATTGAAATCCTCCGTATCTATATATAACGCATAAAAAAACATTATAAAAGTTTTGTGGTTCATGTTACTTGGCAGTAAATAAGTAAAAACTCAATTTACTCCTTGTAGAATCACTTTTGCGTTATATAATTCGCTGTGTTATATAATTCGCTGTAGTAATTAACTCTATAATCGTGTATTACACCAATTCTTTTCAATAATCTTTTAATGTTTTAAATGTATCTTTTCATCTTTTTACCTTTTCGCACTTTTTCTTAGGTTTATAAAACAGGTTTATAAATTTTCATATGGAATATGTTCACTCCTTGTGTTATTTTATGTTTATGATATAATAGCAACTGTATTTTGTCTTTGCTTTTTTGTGTGTAAAATTTAACATATATTCCACGGAGATAAAGAAAATGGGTTTGGAACTGAAAACTTTTAAGAAAGACATTGATATTTTAGGACTTTATACATTTTATTATTTTGAACACAGCAAGGATTTTTACTTTACGGGAGAGCGTCATAACTTTTGGGAAATGGTATATGTTGATAGCGGAGAAATCTCCGTTATTGCAGATAATGCAGGATATATTATAAAGCAAGGAGATGTAATCTTCCATAAGCCTATGGAATTTCATACTCTGGCTTCAAACAAAAAGGACCCTCACAATGTGATGGTAATAACTTTTTCAGTCAAAGGCGAGGCTATGAAGTTCTTCGAAAATAAAATTTTCACTGTGGATAGTCAGCATAAGAAAATACTATCCCTTCTCTTGGAGGAAGCGCAGAAAACATCTTTTTCTATTCCCAATAATCTTTACAAAAAACTGTTGGATATCAAGAATTCAGAAATCGGATCACAACAATTAGTAATAAGCTATCTTGAGCAGTTTCTCATCGCTCTGATGCGCAGTAATCAGAATAATGAGCGCAACGGTCGAATAAGTCGCTACGCAAAGAAAAATGCAGAGAATGCCCTTGTTGATTCAATTGAAAAGTATCTCCTGGACAATATTTATGAAAGGATATCCCTTAAGGATATATGTGAAAAGTTCAATTTAAGCAAATCATATATTTGTCATCTTTTCAAAGAAGCAACCGGCAAAAGCATTATAGATTGTTACATAAACTTTAAAATAGCAGAAGCAAAAAAATTAATCCGACAAGGTAATTTAAATTTTACTCAAATTTCGGAAAAGTTATGCTATACAAGCATTCATCATTTTACAAGAAGCTTTAAAAACATAACAGGTATATCGCCCAGCAGTTATGAAAAGTCGGTAAAATAACAAGATCAGCTAAAGGCTCCATTCATTTCTTACATCCGTTGAATTCAGAGCAAACATATCATTCATCTCCCTCCAACTCCACTATAATATTTTATGTACGTAGTGTCACTTGTTTTAAAAGGGTAATTATTTCGCAAGCAACTTCAGCTATTTCATCATCTGTTGAAGTAATATTAATACCAAATGGTGACCCTAGTCCTTTGTCTACTACTCCAACACTGATATTAACTGCTCTTTCAAGTATGTTATCAGTTATCGGCAACATATGAGCTTTATACTCAATTTCCCTTCCATAAGCTTCACATACATATGGACATCCATAATCAGTTGCTGTCTTTTTACCTAATATCTGCTCCATGTTATTATAAACATGCCATCCTGAATGAACTATAGTCTTTGCACCTATTTTTTCAGCAAACAAATCAGCTTTTTGTTTGTCTTTAAATAGAAGTGTCATAAGAGTTGCGCATTCACCTTCATCATTTAATTTTCTAAAATAAACATCTGGAATATCTTTTATGTAAGCTTCTATAGAATCCTTTAATTTCTTCTTTTTTTCATGTAACAATGCGAGTATAGTATCAAGTTTTCGTAATTGGGCAAGGGCAACTGCACCTGACAGCTCATTTAACCTCATATTCATGCCCACAATACTTCTTTTTCCTACTTCAACACCCATCCTATTCGGTTTATGTCCCTGGTCATGGAAAGCAAATGCTCTTTCATATAGGTCGTAATCATTTGTAATAACCATGCCACCATCACCTGATGTTATAGTTTTAAATATATTGAGAGAGAATGCTCCCATATGCCCAATAGTTCCTGCTTTCCTGCCTTTATAGCTTGCACCTGCAGCTTGGCAGCAATCTTCTATTACGTAGAGATTGTATTCTTCTGCAATTTTTATTATCTCGTCCATATCGCAAGGATTTCCAAGCATATGTACAGGCATTATAGCTTTTGTCTTGCCAGTAATTTTCTTTTTAATATCTTCGGGATCAATAGTTAAAGATTCGTTTATTTCTGCAAGAATAGGTATTGCATGCGATAAAATAATTGATGAAATACTTGCTATAAAAGTATAACCGGGAACTATTACTTCGTCACCGGGACCTATCCCTATAGCTGCAAGACAGCACATAAGAGCCCCTGTGCCACTGCTAACAGCCACACAATGATTTATACCTGAATATTCAGCAAACTCCTTTTCAAAAGTTGCAACTTTTCGTTTAAAACAAGGATTTTCCTCATCTCCATATCTAAATAAGTAGCCTGATTCCATTACATCAAGCAGTTCATTTCTTTCTTCCTCACCAAATAAATAGGATCCTGGTCCTGCCATTTTGATATTCCCCCTCATAATTCGTTTTAGATAGGATAAATTGTCGGTTTTATTTTGCATTAGTCTACCCGATTCATGATTTGATTGATAATACTAAAAATGATCAACAAAAACGTTTTAGTTAAATTTATTATACATTACTGAATCATTGGTGTCAAGATTAATTTTGGGTCTTCATAAAAACATACTATAAGAAAGTTAAAATCTCAATTGAAAAGTATCTTCTATATAATATTAAAGAAGGAATATCTCTTGAAGAAGAAAAATACATTTGTCCCTGGATGAAGATATGGATATGCATTTCATCACTTACAACATCCTTCAGCCAGTTTTTCAGTATGCAGAAAATAATTTGGATAAACCAATAAAAATTGATGGACTCTCGTCTTATAACACGATAGCCCATAAGTTGTACCGCTAGTGCAGGGGTAATGTCTGCTCTCCCTACTCCAACTTCTAGTGATTCAGACATAAGAAGCGCCTCCTAATAACAATGGCTTAATCAATAATGTGTATTAAATTACACTTGTTCCATACTCCTAAATTATTCAATCCTGCTTATAATTAGCTTTTAAATAATTCATTGACATTATTGCGCTTTCTTTGTTCCCAAATCTACTTCTGTCCAGCTCAGCAGTTAAGAAGCCATCATAGCCTGCATCATCCAGGATTTTAAAGATAGATGGGAAATCTACTATACCTTCACCCAACTCGCGGAAGTTGGTATACACCTCTACGCCGGCCTGCATACCGGCAGCTTCCATCCCTTCATTGGTGATGTCTTTCAAGTGAGTAAATTTAACACGATCTGCATATTTTTTTATTACCTTTACAGGGTCACACTGACCGGCTACTAGGTGTGCAGTATCAGGACCAAAAGCTACTAAATCCGGATCTAAATTCTGCAGCATATAATCAATTTCACTTTCATACATAACAGTTGTATTGTAGTGGTTATGCATGGTTGGAACAATATCATATTCCTTTGCTAATTTAGCAATGGCGTTTATCGCCTTTATATTATAATCCAGTTCTTCTTTCGTTGCGGGTCTGCCAACAACACCTGTCGCTTGAACATTCATACGGTGAATATCGCACGCCGCCATAAATGGCAGTTTTCGCTTAACATCTCCAACATCATTTTCCCAATCACCATTAAAATGAAAATAAAATCCAACAGGCTTTACTCCATATTCCTCACAAAGCGCTTTAAAACCCGAAACATCGTTATCAAAAACGTTTATGGTGGCTTTTACACTTTCAAAGTATTCGAAACCTGCTTCACGTATATCTGCAAGTGCCTGCCTTAGCTGTTCTTTATTATCCGTGCCCCACTGCCATACAGTGTATGCAAACTTTGCTTTTCCCATATTACATATCTCCTTCACTTCATTATTTGCAGTGCATCCTGCCTGCAACGCATGTAATTTATTGGATGCAACTTTGTCTATCTTTCCACATATATTCAAACCAAGAAAACTTCTTCAACAATTTAACACCATTACGATAAAATATATTTCGTCGGTCTTCGTCCGTCATTTCAGCAGAAAGCACTGCACCTATCCCATGGTGCGTTGAAAACCAGGGAAGATCCGTTCCAAATAGAATCCTTTCAGAACCAATCTCTTGAACAAACATATCCAATGGTCCCCGATCATCCAATACAGCAGTCAATTCAAGATATAAATTTGGATATTTCTTCGTAAGTTCAACAGCTTTATCCCATTCGCCATGAAATGAGTGACCTGCAATAAAAACCAAATCCGGATATTTGCTTAATACTTTCTCTGCTTCCTTGCATCCATTATGATTGCTGCCTCCCCATGTATGTGTTAATACTAATAAACTGTTATCATTAGCATATTCCCAATACTTGTCATGTCTGGAATCACTAAGAGGAACCCCATAGTAATCGCATAGGAACTTAAAACCTATAAAAACATCAGGATTTTCCCGTACCCTGGCAATATCATCCTCCGGTTTAAGGTAACGGCTAACCACAGCATGATATGCTTTAAATTTATCTGGATACTTTTTAACAGCTGCAATATCAAGTTTTTCACCAATGGACGGCACAAAGAGAGCTTCATGTCCGCAGAAACATGTAAGAATAGTATTACAGGCATCCATAGTATTGATCATTGCATCAGGTGTACTCTTGGGCAGGAATATACCGCCATTATCTCCCATATGAGCATGGAAATCGATAATAGGACAATCCGGTAATTTCCCTTTTTCCCAAAATCCTTGAGCTAGTTCCGATTTAGAGTTAATCACAACAACACCCCCTTTATAATTCCGGTCATATTGCCGCCTGCAATAGCAGCCTTATCATCCTCCGAAATATCAGCGTGCTTTATCATTAACATATTTGCCCCGAAATAACAGTATGGAAATCCACTTCCATAAAGCAATCGGCCAGCCCCATATTCATTAACAAAAGATTCTATGCCCCCATCGGTAATGCAATAGGATAAGTCAAGATAAACATTTGGGTATTCTGCAACAAAGGGCCTTAAATACCTGTCATTAGGCCATATTTGGGGGTATGTTAATATAACAGTTAACTCAGGAAATGCTTTCAAGATTTCAACTGTTGCTTCAAAACTGGTCCCATGAGCCGTATTAATAAATATTGGTATTTTCCGTTCTATAGCAAGTTTAAACCAATCCCTTAGCACAAAATCCTTAATTAGATACCTTCCGATGTTAGGGATAAGACGCCATCCAAAGATTCTCTTTTCCTTCATAATTGATAGCATAAATTCACCCTCAGGAATTTCATGAGTGTGAGATGGTAATAGACCCCATATTCCATACATATTTTGATGATTTGCTGTGTCCTCTGCCAGTATCTGGTTTGTAGAAGGTGTACCAGCTATATACTGCTCTACCCGGCTAACCATTGCCTTGCCAACACCTGCCTGCTCCATATGGCAGCTTAACTCATTTATAGTATTGACCGGGTACATCACATTGTTTCTAACGTCGTAACCATAGCAGACATTACAATCAAAAAAGTTCACTTATTACATCCCTCCTGCGACATTATATTCAAAGGTATTATATATTACTGTGTTCTATATTACATATTACTAACCCTTTGCTTGCACTTACAAGAGCGTGTACATAAATTCATAAACTTGTTGTAGCGATACGGCATGTTTAAATTACACATTCCTTACACAAATGGATAAATTAGTATTATTTTTTTATAATTGCACAAATTGAGTATATATTTATTATAAGTTGTTATGCATTTTAACTATAGTCAAAAATAGCGATATTATACCCAAAAATAGCCATGTAAAATAATAGTAGAACAAAAAAGCTATTTTTGAGAAACAAATGCTCCAACTTGACTATATAGTTATATTAATTTGTACTATTCTTAATGTAGGCACGATTTATAAACATGAACTATATAGAACAGGTTTTAAAACATTTAAAATCTGCTTCTGTTACCTTGATGTAATTTACGATTTGTAAATTCTTCATTAACTCTTTCAAATCGTAAATTATATAGGTAATGTACAGGCACGGCATAAGCACAATACAAGTAAGGGCGATACAGGCGCGACACAGGCGCAATACAAGCATAATATTGAGGTGACATGAATAAAATGCAGGTGCATTTAGGCATGCTTTAACCTGCATATCCACATTCCAAACAAACTGAGCAAAAAAATAATTGCAAATATGAAGATGGGGGTGCATTTTTATGTACAGGATTGGAGATGAAGAAGTTAGAGCAGTTGAAAAGGTAATTAAAAGCCGTCAACTATTTAGATTTAACGAAGGTAATAAGGAAGTGGCAAGTTTTGAAAAAGAGCTGGCAGAAAAAATAGGTACCAAGTACAGTCTTGCATTAACAGGTGGTACCGGAGCTCTTATCTCAGCACTTGTTGGTATAGGCGCAGGTCCGGGGGATGAAATTATAGTTCCGGCATATACTTTTATGGCTACTGCCCTGGCAGTTGTGGCCGTAGGTGCAATACCAGTTATCGCAGAGGTAGATGATAGTTTGACAATTAACCCTGATGATGTAGAGAAAAAGATTTCAAAGTATACTAAAGCTATTATTCCTGTACATATGCTGGGACTTCCCTGCAATATGGATAGAATTAAGGAAATAGCTGAAAAACATAACCTTCAGATTGTAGAGGATTGCTGCCAGGCGGATGGCGGGAGCTATAAGGGCAGAAGGCTGGGCAGTATTGGTGATGCAGGTGCTTTTAGCTTTAATTATTTCAAAATAATCACTGCAGGAGAAGGTGGAGCCGTAACCACAAATGATGAATATATCTACGAAAAGGCATTAATATATCATGATGGTGGTACAGCGTTCAGACCTCATGCTGGTGGTCTAAAAACTCCTATCTTCATAGGTTCTCAATTACGTTCCAATGAAATTGCAGGAGCCATATTAAGAGTTCAGCTTCAACGCCTGGATGATATACTTTCAGATCTTCGGAAGGTAAAGAAGGCATTTATGTCACGTCTTGAAGGCGAGAAGAACATTAAGTTTATTAGGTCAAATGATATCAAGGGCGATTGCGGTTCTAATGTTGGTTTCCTCCTGCAGAGCGAAAATGCTGCCAGGAAGTTTGCTGCTAGTGAAGGTGTAAATTCCGGTGTCCTTATAGATAGCAAGAAGCATGTCTATTTCGACTGGGAGCCAATAATGAAAAAAAGGGGATCACACCACCCTGTATTAGATCCGTTCAAGCTGCTACAAAATAAAGATCTAAATATGAATTATTCATATGATATGTGTCCTAATGCTCTTGACATATTAAGCAGAACTGTCATTGTTGGAATGAGCCCGGATTGGTCTGAAGCTGATATTGAGAAGAAGGCTG